>ENA-UPXC01001950-UPXC01001950.1-human-gut-metagenome-genome-assembly--contig:-NODE-1950-length-26233-cov-3.904267_pt1 | contig 26233 bp, 25 predicted proteins | sample MGYA00250047_ERZ773371 | MGnify/ENA primary metagenome ERZ773371 (study PRJEB29103, sample SAMN06111975) | human gut metagenome | biome: human gut; feature: ankylosing spondylitis patient; material... | reverse complement strand
CCTTGCTTACAGACTGCCGCTTGAGTCTAAACTACTTCTGAATGTCCGTGACTGCGCCAATGAATATGGGCAGCCCGGCGGCATTATCGATGATGGCATAGACGAACGGCCGGTCGAGGATAACACGGCGCCTATCTTTCCAATCCCCTACGGCAGGCGCCGCAATCGCAGTTGCCGCGCCCGCCTTTGTGCCCTTTTCATCCACGGCGATATATGCCTTGTGGAGCACACAGCTGATATAAATGCTGCCGTCGGACGAGTGTCCGAGGCCGGAAAAATCCGCAAGTTCCGCGTCAAACGGTACGGTCATGCCGAGGGCTTTCAGCGCATCGCTCATTTCGATGCCGTAGTCATAAGAGAACTTCGGCATGGCTGCCTCCACAGGACCTTCCTTCGCATTTTTTACTGTGGTGAGAAAGCCCTCACCGGTCAGGGAAGCGATATAATCATCCAGCGCAACCCCCTCATTCGGGAGGAGCGCGGCGAAGCTGTAGCCGTTCTTATAGGGCTTGAGAAATCCGGTCGCTTTCCCATCGTCCAGATAAAGGCTCTCATTCGAGTACATCATGGAGACGGTTCTCTTTGTGCCGTCGATAGCATTAAAGGTTCCGTCTCTCACCTCATACTTGCGGTAGATATTCTGCCACTCCGCATCGAACAGCACGGTATTGACAAGATACATAGCGGCACCTCTGGCGAGGAGCGGAGTCTTATTGTAAAAATAGTAAGGAGAGAAAAACGGCGGCAGTGTCGTCAATGCGCTCATGCGGATGCCCATGTTTCCACCCAGAACCTTTGTGCTGGGCTGCAGCTCACGTGTCTCTGCTTCCTGTACAATAAGCCCGCCGCGAACCTCGCTGCTCTGCCAAAACTCCGCCATATCCTCCTTGTGGAGGCCCCATAGCAGGTCTGCCATTCCCTCAAAGGAAGCCGGAGGCAGGATGTTGTATCCGCTGTAATCACTGCTGGTGATGGTCGCCCCCAGAGACATCCCGTATAGATGCGCTCCGAAAAAGTCTACCTCATCAAACCCAACCTCTCCGTCAGGTATTCGATGCAACACGCTAGGCAGCACATCCGAGTCCACAAAAATCAGGTAGTCCACGCCTGTGAACACCGCTTCCATCAACACATGGTTCCGATTAAAGCCATAAGGAATCAGTCCGTGCGTATCAATCAACGGGCAGAACAAAAGTTACTGAATGGATGAGAATCGGACGCCAAGCTGCTTCAAAATCATATGCGCTCTTTCGTAGTTCTGAAGCCGGATCAGAGAAACCTTCGCCTTGCGCTGCAATTCTTGAATCACCTCCGGATCAGCCTCATGAGAGTATACGACAATCACGCGTTCAATCGGGTGGTCATACTTCTCAGCATTATCCAGAAAGTCTGTCAGAGGATGCACAGATATAAGATTCCGCACAATCATTCCGATGGCAATTTTCATTAAAAACCCTCCTTGCTCTATCCTGTATGGCCGCACATTCTCATTATCTCAAAGGAGCGAGAAAACACAGGCTTGAACGGAGCAGGAGGGCTCTTGCCGCCTTCTTTATTGATACAGAGGAGATTCTCTAAAGTGCCGTCCTATGCGCCCGTCGTTATTGTTTTCTGAAAACAATAAATGGACAAGGATAAGCACCCTGAATACACCGCCGTCTTTTCTATAGGCATCTCATGTTATGATACCGCCTACATCTCCTGCCTCCTTCGCACTGCCTGATCTCAATTGGTAAACAAAGAACCATCGTAAAAAGGATCGTGTTTTTCCGTTATGACGAAAGATCTAAATTTCCAAATTCACTTCATACCCTAAAAAAGAAAATCGCACAAGCAGACCGCTCGGTCTAGCTTATGCGCCGCTAATCCTAATTTGGTTTTGACAACTCCTACTGAGGAGGCTACACCAATATTGCATTCGCACAAAGCTAAACCGGATAAGATAAATGATAAACATGGCAGCAGCCTCCCTTCTATCAACGAATACTTTGGATTATTGTTATACTTTTCGTCAAAAAGCCCTTTTGCGCAACTCTTCTCTTTCGCCGCGGAGATTCTTGACGGGGGTTGCAATGGAATATGTGCTGAGATACGTAAGCGCCTCTCCATCTGGAACCGCCTCCGCGTTTGATCTTGTTTCTCCGCGTTTTCCGCGGCTGCTTCTACACGGCAATTTTAAGTCAGACGCTGTGTGGATACGCTTTTAAAACGCACATTTCTTCCTCTCCCAACAGAAGAGACAGTTTTATTATATGAAAAAGATGGCACATTTTCAAGAGGTTTTTGAGTTTATTGCGGCTTGAGCTGATTGCTTCGATGTTTTTTCTCAGATGTTGCTCTGCCATACAGTGGTGTCTTCTTCGGCACAAGCGTTTTTTATCGAAACGCTCCTACCAGCACAAAACGGGCATCATCAAATCCATAGCTACAGGTAGAGAGCGTTAGAATGTGATCAGAGAAATCTTATTAGAGGGTTTGCCTACTTTTAGCGATATATTCAACACCCCGATACAGGAAACGAGAAAGGTCTTCCCACCCAATGGTTCTGCGCGGAATACAATCGAATAACAAGAGTGAGCGCGGAATACATCTTCCGCGCTCACTCTTTACCAAATGGTTCTTATAAAACTTTATGCGCTGATCTTCCCGGAAAAAGTTTCCTGGTGCTGATCGTTATTGAAAAGCTTGAAATAATATGTGTTGGAGTAACATTCATGCATTTGCTCCGTTTTGGCTCAATATCAAAAGGTGCTCACAGCACCTCGCCAAGTTTTGTACCGACCTCCACAACAGTATCGCAGCAGCTCTCGATCAGTTCCCTGTCGTGGGTGATCACAAGAATGGTTCTGCCGTTCCGCGCTTCGCTTTTCAGCCTTTCCGTGATGAGGCGCATATTCTGCCCGTCGAGGCCGCTGGTGGGCTCATCAAGAATCAATATCCTGCGGCCAGAAAAAATGGCGCAGGCGATGGCAAGGCGCTGCTTCTGCCCGCCAGACAGGGTTGACGGGTGCGCATCCCTGTACTCGTAAAGCCCAAATTCTTTCAGCAAATGTCTGGTACGGTCTTTGTTTTCTTCCGTCAATCTGGTATTCAGCAGCAGCTCCTCCGCCACGCTTGCCATAAAAAACTGCGTTGACATGTCGTTGCCGCAGTAATAGATTTCCCTGCACCGGACTGCCGATCTTGCTTTTTTCCCGTCTATCAGGATATGTTTTGTCATTTTTTTGCGAGTAACTCTTGACAGTTCAAACTGTGTCTGATATAGTTACAGTATAAACTGTTATCAAAACAGACACAGTTATTTCGGAGGTGAATCTATGCGTCAGATATTGCTTTTTGCGGCACTTACCGCCTCGCTGGCACTGCTGGCTGGCTGCACGCTGTCCAAAACAAAAAAGGATACGGAGGACGTGGCAGAGAAGGCGGCGTATCATAAAATCAGCGCCGAGGAAGCCTATGAGATGATGGCCTCACAGGAGGTCGTGGTGGTGGACGTTCGCACCCGGGAGGAATACGACGGCGGACATATTGAAAACGCTGTCCTTGTCCCCAACGAGAGCATCGGGAGCGAAATGCCCGAGGCGCTGCCCGATAAGGAGGCAACGCTGCTGATCTACTGCCGCAGCGGCCGCCGCAGCAAGGATGCCGCCCAAAAGCTGCTGGCGCTTGGGTATCAGAGTGTCTACGACTTCGGAGGCGTCATCGACTGGCCCTACGAGCTTGTGAAGGAGGGATAATTGTGAACAGCTCCTTTAATCTGGCAGTCCACGCGCTGGTCTGCCTGAGCCACAGCGGACGCTCTCTCAGCAGCGAAGCGCTGGCGGAGAACATCTGCACCAACCCCACTCGCGTCCGCCGGGTGCTGGCGGGGCTGAAAAAGGCAGGAATGGTGGAGACCCGGGAGGGCCTGGATGGCGGCTACCGCCTGACGGCCGATCCTGCGAGCCTGACTCTGCGGCAAGTGGCGGAGGCGGTAAATACCCGCTTTGTGGACTGTGCGTGGCACAGCGGCGACATCGACCGGGACTGCGCCATCTGCTCCGGCATGGCGGGCGTCATGGACACGCTGTATCGGAACATGAACGAGGAATGCGCCGCCTATCTCTCGCACATTACGATCACAGATATTGAAACACAGCTTTTTACACAGAAATAGGAGGATATACGATGCTTACCATTACGACCAACAGCTTTGAAAACGACGTTCTCCGCGCGGACAAGCCCGTGCTGGTGGATTTCTGGGCGCAGTGGTGCCCCTACTGCCGCCGCATTGCTCCAGCCTTTGACAAGGTGGGTGAGCAGTATGCCGACACGCTTATCTCCGGCAAGATCAACTACGACGAGGAGCCGCAGCTCATCGAGCGCTTCGGCATCGACACCATCCCCACGCTGCTGCTCTTCAAGGACGGCGAGGTTCTCGGCTCTGTTGTTGCTCCCGCCTCCAAGGCGGCCATCGAGGCATTCATCAAGGAAACGCTGGCGCAGTGAGGACACGATTATGGAGCAGATCTATGATATGATCGTCATCGGCGGCGGCCCCGCCGGTTACACCGCCGCCCTGTATGCCGCCCGTGCCGGACTTTCCACGCTGGTGCTGGAAAAGCTCTCTGCCGGCGGGCAGATGGCGCTGACGGAGCAGATCGACAACTATCCCGGCTTTGAGGACGGCATCGACGGCTTTACGCTGGGCGAAAAAATGCAGCAGAGCGCGGAGCGCTTCGGTGCGGTGACGGAGCTGGCGGAGGTGTACAAGGCCAGCCTTTCCGGGGAGATCAAGACGCTGGAAACCAGCGAGGGCGTCTTTCAGGGCCGCACGGTGGTCATCGCCACCGGCGCGTCGCCCCGTCCCCTGGGCGTTCCCGGCGAGGATACGCTCATCGGCAAGGGCGTCCACTACTGCGCCGCCTGTGACGGCGCGCCCTATCGGGGCAAGACCGTGGCGGTGGTGGGCGGCGGCAACTCCGCCGCGGCGGACGCTCTCGCCCTGTCCCGTATTGCAAAGAAGGTCTATCTCATCCACCGCCGCGACAGCCTGCGGGCGACGAAGGTCTATCATGAGCCGCTGATGAACGCGCCCAACGTGGAATTCCGCTGGAACAGCACCGTTTCCGCACTGCTGCACGAAAGCCGCTTGACGGGGCTTCGGCTAAAAGACGTCAACACCGGCGCAGAACGTGACCTTGCCTGTGACGGCGTGTTCATCAGCGTGGGACGCGCCCCGGCCACGGAGCTGTTCCGAAGCGAGCTGGTGCTGGACAAGTCCGGCTATATCGTGGCAGACGAATCCACCCGCACGAATCTTCCCGGCGTGTTCGCCGTGGGCGACGTGCGCACCAAGGCGCTGCGGCAGGTGGTCACCGCCGTATCGGACGGCGCGGTAGCCGTCCACTACGCGGAGGAATATCTGGCGGAGAATCGGTAAAGGGCTGCAAACGATCCTCTCAACGGCAGTTCCTGTCCGTAAGCGATACGATTGTGAGCCTTTCCTCAAAAGAGCGCAGGGCATGTTAGATTAAGGAGATCATATATATGTGGCTGTTTTTCGGAATTTCTGCGATCATTTTTACAGGATTCAATCTGATTTACTCTTTTAAAAACAAGAATGAAAAATGGTTTAGATTCGCAGCCCTATCGTTCACTGCATTGACCGTATGTTCGTTTTATTCAGACGGAGCGATGCGTGTGCTAAATGAAGATTGGGGAGGCTTGATGGATATCATGCCAACCATGAGCAAGGCTCTGTGGGTGTGTGTAGGGATATCCATTCTATTAAACTCTGTTTCGCTCTTTCGAGAAAAATAACCACATTTCTATCTCAAGGATACCATCCCCGGCTGCACACGGCAGGTCTGTGCCTTTGCCGTAGCCTATGTGGAATTTAAAAAACTGAATGCCAATGCTTTATGATAAAGAAGCAGACTTAAAATGACAGCTTCGCACTGTTCCAACAGAGCAAAGGAGTGCCCCAATGGGCACTCCTTTTTCATAGCTTTACGCCTTATTCAGCAAGATTTGTAATAAGAATATCCTGAAATAGTTAAGCAGATTCCAGAAAAGAGAGAAATAAGCGTTCCGGCATGATTCCTCTAAAGACTTCATGCATAGTTTAGCAGCAATACGCAGTCCTTAGCCGTGCGCGGAGCTTCTGTTATCCGGGTTTGGACGCCAGCCGTCCATGAGCTTGTCATTCTCCATGATAAAGGGAGTCGCCGTATCCTGTCCCCACGAGGTGTCATATTTTCCCATAAGATAATCACTCAGTGCCGTTCGGTCGGCAAAGCGCAGCATCCGGTACGGCTCCTGAAAGGCAACCTTTTCTACAAAGTACAGCGTCCCGTCCTCTGCCGTCAAAAGAACGCCAACATGCCCGACAAACAGCAGAGATTCCTCCTCGGTCGGCTTATCGTGGAAGAATACCGTGATGAGACGGATTCTTTCATTCTCCCGAAAGGCAACGCCGCGGGAAGCCCATTCCTCTTGTACGGTTTGCACATGACGCTTGATCTCCGTGGTATCCTCCGCCTTCATGGAGGAATACAGTGCGCGGAAATCTGCAAGGCTGCTTCCGCCCAGCGCATCGGGATCTGTTTTCAGCGCTTCCTCGTCCGCAAACAGCACATCTTCACCAGCATTGATTTGAGAGTCTGCGCTCACGGAGAGGAAGTCCCCAAACAGGTTCATGGCGGTAATCCGGCAGTTATAGCCCGGAAACGTTCCGTTCTTCGCCGTCCATTCGTCCTGCATTGCGTAAGGGTCATATTTCGTATACAGCAGCTCCGCTTCCTCAAAGCCATCCGTAAGCCATTCCTGCTTCACGCTGTCATTAAAGCGGTCCACACGGCGGAAAAAGCTCTGAATACGCCCGTCCGGCACGCCTGTGTCGGAGAGCAGCTCCTTCAAAAGTTCCCTCGAACCACTGTCGTTCAGGTTCGTGTATTCAATTTTTTCCAATGCCGGACGCTGCTCGGCTGCGCCGCAGCCTGCAAGTACGGCGGCAATAAGCACAACACATATAATAAAAGTGATTTTCCATCGTGATCTCATAGTTCTAATCTGTCCTTTCTTTGGCGATTGCTCGATTTGCTAAGGTTATTATAGCACCGGATCATAAAACCTATGTTAAGATATACAAAGTGTTGCGGCTTTTGCAGCAAGCAACTTTCCTCACATCTCCAGGTGTTCTGCCATGAGAAGCATTATCTGGTGCAGGCGGTGTGTAGGAGTATCGAAGCAAAGAACAAAAAAGTAAACAGACAATCATGAGTGGCGAGGATAAATGCCATGCCTTCAATGATTGCTTTCAATAAAGTGCGGCTGCGGAGATGTTCCTCTCCGCAGCCGCATTACGGTTTGTCAGCGCTTCAGCAGCACCTTCAGATCCTCTTCCGGGGTGGTGATGGGAGCAATGCCGAAATTCTCTACAAGGTAGTTCAGCACATTGGGCGAGACAAACGCCGGCAGCGTGGGGCCAAGGCGAATATTCTTGATCCCCAGATACAGCAGCGTCAGCAGGATACACACTGCCTTCTGCTCATACCACGAAAGCACCAGAGACAGAGGCAGGTCGTTGACCCCGCAGCCAAAGGCATCCGCCAAGGCCAGCGCGATTTTGACAGCACCGTAAGCGTCGTTGCACTGGCCTACATCCATGAGTCGAGGCAGGCCGCCAATGGTTCCGAGATCAAGGTCATTGAAGCGGAATTTGCCGCAGGCCAGCGTCAGCACCACAGTGTCGGCGGGCGTCTGCTTGACAAACTCAGTGTAGTAGTTCCGTCCGGGACGGGCTCCGTCACAGCCGCCGACCAGGAAAAAGTGTCGGATAGCGCCGCTCTTTACCGCATCGATCACCTGATCTGCCACACCAAGCACCGCGCCGTGTCCGAAGCCGGTCATGACCGTGCCGCCGCCGTTGATGCCGGTGAACGGCTTGTCCTCGTTGTAGCCGCCAAGCTCCAATGCCTTTTCGATGACAGGGGTGAAGTCCTTATCCTCGCCGATATGCGTCATTTCCGGGTAGGATACCACCGCTGTGGTGAACACGCGGTCGGCGTAGCTTGCCTTCGGCGGCATCAGGCAGTTGGTGGTAAACAGCACCGGCGCAGGCAACTCTGCAAATTCCTTCTGCTGATTCTGCCATGCTGTGCCGAAGTTGCCCTTGAGATGCGCATACTTTTTCAATTCGGGATAACCATGTGCAGGCAGCATTTCGCCATGGGTATAAATATGGATGCCCTTCCCCTCGGTCTGCTCCAGCAGCAGCTTGAGATCATGCAGATCGTGACCGGAAATCACAATAAACGGCCCCTTTTCCACAGTCAGAGGAACGGTAACAGGTGTGGGCGTGCCATAGCTTTCGGTATTTGCCTGATCCAGAAGCGCCATGCACTTGAGGTTTTTCTCACCGACCTCCATCACGATGGGCAGCAGCTCCTCCATGCCCCAATCCTCGCCGACAGCAAAAAGCGCCTTTGCGAAGAAATCGTTCACCGCATCATCGGTATAGCCCAGCACCAGCGCATGATGCGCATAGGCCGCCATGCCGCGCACCCCGAGCAGAATCAGCGATTTCAGGCTGCGGATATCCTCCTGCGCATTCCAGAGATTCGTCATATCGTAATCGGCAGCGCGACCGCACGGAGCAGCGCAGTCCGAACAGTCGGGCACAAGCCTTGCCTTTTCCGCATGTACGCGGTCAATCAGCTCGCGCAGTGTCTTTTCGTTGAAGCTTACATTTGTAACGGTGGTAAATAATCCCTCAATCATCAGCCGCCATGTGCCGTCATTCACATCGGGGGCATTGTCCGTTGCGCGCGCAAGCCCAATCAGCGCCCCTGTCAGCTCATCCTGCAGCTGTGCCACATCAGCGGTTTTGCCGCAAACGCCTGCATTTCCCTTACAGCCGGTACATCCTGCCGTCTGCTCACACTGAAAACAAAACATTTTGTTGCCCATTTGAAACCCTCGCTTTCTTCTTTGTCCTCTTTTTAATCCAGAATTCTGCCGTCTGTGGAGATGGTCACAACCTGCCATGGAATAAATTTCCCACTCTGCTGTAATGCCGTTTTTGCCGCAAATTCCAGACCGCCGCAGCAGGGAACCTCCATGCGGACAATGGTGACGCTTTTGATATCGTTCTCACGAATGATTTCGGTCAGCTTTTCGGAATAATCCACACTGTCCAGCTTCGGACAGCCCACAAGGGTGATATGTCCCTTGATGAATTTTTCGTGGAAGGCGGCATAGGCATACGCGGTGCAGTCTGCGGCAATCAGCAGCTTTGCGCCGTCAAAATACGGTGCTCGCGTGGGAACCAGCTTAATCTGCACAGGCCACTGGGACAGGCGGCTGACCGCCTCTGTATTGCAAGCCGCGGCGGATTCTTCGTGTGCGATTGTTCTGGACTGGCTTCCCGGACATCCGCAGGGGAGTGTCATCCCTTCTGTCTGCATTTTTTCCTGTAGCCTTCTGCGCTTATTTTCCTCCACTGCCTTTTCATCATACGCTGCCGCTTCGCGCTCCACAAAGGTAATCGCGGCAGTGGGGCAGGTAGGCAGGCAATCGCCCAGACCATCGCAGTAGTCATCGCGCATCAGCTGCGCCTTCCCGTTTACCATAGCGATTGCGCCTTCGTGACAAGCGGCGGCACAAGCACCGCAGCCATTGCATTTATTCTGATCAATTTCAATGATTCTTCTTTTCACAATAAAAACCTCCTTGCTTTTTTGTTTTCATTATAGTATGCTAAATTCAACAAGTCGGTTGAATTTTCAACGAAAAGAGGGTTTTTATGAAAGAATTTTTTCCCATCATCCGTTCCTCTCAGCTTTTTTCGGGCGTTTCCGAGGAGGAACTGACCGCAATGCTCTCCTGTCTGGAAACAAGAAAGGAAAGCTTTCCCAAGGATGCCCTGCTGCTGCGCATCGGGGATACGGCAGATGCCATCGGGCTGGTGCTGTCGGGCAGTATTCTAATCATACAGGAGGATATCTGGGGCAACCGCAACATCATTTCCAAGGCAGGGGTGGGGCAGACCTTTGCCGCCGCCTATGCCTGCGCGCCCGGCTCTGTGCTGAATGTAAGCGTTGTGGCAGAAACGGCTGTTACGGTGCTGTATTTGAACATAAAGCGTGTGCTGCATGTGTGCTCCTCCGCCTGTGCGCATCATAGTCATATCATCCGAAATCTGCTTGGCGAGCTTGCAGAGAAAAACCTCCGCTTCAGCGAAAAGCTGACCCACATGGGGCAGCGCACAACGCGCGCAAAGCTGATGTCCTATTTTTCCGCAGAGGCACAGCGGCTCGGAAAATATGAATTTGATATTCCCTTTTCCAGACAGCAGCTTGCGGATTACCTCGCGGTGGAGCGCAGCGGACTTTCTCTGGAGCTTGGGAAAATGCGGGATGAGGGTCTGCTGGATTTTCATAAAAACCATTTCGTTTTGAAGGTATAACGCCAATAAAAAAGCAGAAACTCCTTTTTCGCAGGAGCTTCTGCTTTTTGTTTGCTTATTTCATTCCGTTTTCAGCGAAGCGGTGGAACAGCGCCGCAAGCTCGGCACGCGTAGCAGTGCCCTTCGGATAAAGGAGATTGCTGTCGCCCTTTACAAGGCCGGTATTCACCGCCCACGCCATAGCGCCCATCGCATAATCGGAAATGCTCTCGTAATCGTCGAACTCCCGAATTGCCATGCCGCCCTGTGTGGTATCATAGCCCTTATACTGCGCGTAGCGATAGAAAATCGCCGCAAGCTGTTCACGGGTAATCGGATCATTCGGGGCAAAGCTGCTGTTGCCGTAGCCGCCCATAATGCCGTTTTGCTGTGCCCATGTCACCGCATCATAAAACCATGCCGTACCGGAGCCACGCACAACATCGGTAAAGCTGTTTTCTCCCTCGACAGCAGGGCTGCCCTCCATGCGGTAGAAAATTACCGCAATCTGCGCACGGGTGGTGTTCGCATAGGGCGCAAAGGCTGCCGCATCCATGCCGGACATCAGACCCTTTTCGTAGCTAAACAAAACATCCCGATAAAACCAATCGCCTGCATTGACATCCGCAAAGGGATTCTTCACTGCATCCGGCTCTCTCTTTTTCCAGTCTGCATAAACCGTTTTGCTGCCGCTCAGCTTGATTTCCGTAATCCTCTGCGTCAAATCCTTGTCGGCATACCAGCCGCCGAAGTCATAGCCGTCGCGCATCGGGGTATAGGCGGAAAGATCAAGCGTTTTGCCGCGAGCTGCGCGGATTGCCTGCATGCTGTCGCCGCCGTTGGTTTCAAAGGTCAGCGTGTAGTAGGTCGTGCCGCCGCCACCACCGCCGCCGCTACTGCTTGTATTTGCTTTCCACTTCGCTTTAAGGGTCATGGTATATTTGGCTGTATACGTTTCAAAATTCCATTTTGTATTTTCGCCGTTGTTATCGTAATACCAGCCCTCAAACGTATGCCCCTCTTTGGTTGGCTCGGTGGTCGGAGCTGAAAGTGTTGCTCCGTCCTTACTCCAAACCACCTCCTGCTTGCTGCTCTTATCTCCATTGTTCGGGTCAAAGGTGATGACAAGTTGACCGTTCAGGGACTCCGCTTGGCTGAAATCACCGCCTAAAATCGTCCCTAAGTTGTTCGTGACACTGCCCGTAAATACGCCGCCGGCAATAGTGCCCGTTTCGTTATTGATTACTGCACCGGAAAACTCAGTGCTGCCGGCACCTGCGATTACCGCACCAAATCTACTATTAACAGCATTTTTCACTTCACCAAAAATCTTACCGCCGTCAGCGTTCCATCTGCTATCATTGGCTACATTTGTGTAGATTTTTGCAGTGCCGCTTATGGTAAATACAGCCGCTGTGTCAGCAGCGTTGTACACATGACTTTCGTCATCCTCGCCTTCACCAATCGTGCCGCCGCTCATGGTGAACTCCCTGCGGTTAAACACCCCACCGGTCGGTCTCTCCTTTATGGCAGTGCAGCCTTTGATTGTACCACTCTCCATAATAAATGCGCCTGTATTAAAAACGCCGCCACCCCAAGAATCAGCCGTACACGAAAGGATAGCACCGTTACGCAGGGTAAATACACCGTTTCCATTTGTCCCGCTGTTGTTAGTGTACACACCGCCGCCGATTCGTGCAGTACAGCTGCGAATCTCAGAGCCATTATTCATCGTGAATTTGCATGCCGGATTAACCGCTACACCGCCGCCAAAATCGCTTGCCGTACAGCCGATAATGCTGCTGCTTGTCATGGTAAATTCGCTGGGTTTACCTGTTTGGTCGTTATTGTCAAGATACACACCACCACCATACCTTGCCTGACAGCCGACAATGCTGCCCCCGGTCATATGCAGCTTTCCGCCGGGCGCGACATACACGCCGCCGCCTTTTTGTGCCTTGCCGCCGGTGATAATGCCGCCGTTGACGGTTTTGTTGGTGGCACTACTATCAATGACCAGTACCCACAAACCGTCGGTCTGGGCAAATTTATGCGGTGTGGCTGTATTGCTGTCCGCAATCGTCAGATTGCCGTCTTGCTCCACCTTGATAACACTGCCTTCACCCGTCCTTTGCAGCACAAAGCCGTTCAAATCCAGCGTCACAGCGCGGTTAACCGTCAGTGTATCGCTGATAGGAATGTCTGTCATCAGTGTAATCTTGGAAATGCTGCTGTTTTCCAGTGCGGAAGCCAAATCCGCCGCCTTGGAAACCTCCGCCTCTCCGCTTCTGCTTGACAGGGTAGTCATTTCCTCCTGCTCTGTTTCTGCCGCCGATACCGGCACAGAAGCCGTAGAAAGCAGGAAGCAGGTGCAAAGCAGTGCCGTGTAAATCCGTTTTCTTTGTTTTTTCATTCGTTTTTCCTCCCTCCATTGCTGTCATGTCATTTCCTTTTCCGTGTCCCGCTCCCTCCTTTTTTCTGTGCCATGCAGACACCGCAGAAAGAGCCTTTCACTTATATAGGTACAAAAAAACAGAAAAACTCTCACCTAAAAATCAAATTTTTTTAAAAAAAATAAAAAAATCAGCTTGCCTGCCGCCAGAATCCCCACAGGCAAAAGATACGCAATATACTGCGCTGTGCCGCCGTAGGCAATCAGCAGGTTATAAATTGCATGAAAGGTAATCGCCGCCCCAAGCAGTCCGCAGGTTCCGGCAATTTTCAGCCACGTCCGCCGCCACACATACGCAAGCCCGCCGCCGACGATGGCTCCGCAAATGACATGCATTGCTCCCGTTCCGATGCCACGGAAGAAAATAAAGGAGAAATGCGCGGCTCCGTTTTGAATCAGATAGCAGATATTTTCAAAGGTAGCAAAGGAAAGCGCAGTAATCACTGCGGCAGTCCCAATCTGCCGCGCCTTCGGCTCAAATACCAAAAGATAAAAGAGCAGCGGCAGCAGCTTCATCCCCTCCTCCACCACAGGCGCAATCTCCACAGTGGCGGCAAAGGCATCCGCCCCATACAGCGCGGCGAGAAAGGTATTGAGATATGCAGAAAGCAGGCACATGCCCATTCCCGCAAAGCAGAACAGAAAAGCCCCTGTATGCCGTTTTCCCATGCACAGGGCGGCAATCAGCAGAGGCGATGCCATACAGATAAAAATATTTTCCATATATGTCATGCCTGCACCGCCTTTCCCGTGGCAGGCAGCAGCGCGAATATGCAGCCCGTCAGCAGAACATCAAACCCATAATAGAGGAAGGAAGCCGCATCCCCCTGCCGGAAGCAGCCGGAAGTCCAAAGGATATATTCCGCCGCCACATAGCACAGCACCCCGATATGGAAATATCGCAGCTGCCATGCCGCTCCCGTCTGCGTCCGCGCGTAAGTAAGCCCCCGTATCGCATGATAGGAAACAGCAATCATCATGCCGCACCAAAGCAGATTCGAGAGAACATCCCCAAAGGTGCAGTAAAATATACATAAGGGAACGCCTATCAGGAAGGCAATCCGCGCCCTTCGGCACACAAAGCCTCTTTCCTCCGCAGAGGAAAGGGAGTATTGCAAAATAGAAAGAAAAATAACGCTTGCCACCCAGCCAAACTCCGACACATAAAAAACCTGCGGCGTTTTTGAGAACAGAAACAGATACAGCGTCCAGTACAGGGAGCCGAGCGCAAAACAGCCATAAAAGCAGGTCAGCAGAAAATACGCCTGCTTTCTGCCCTTCAGATATCGCATCCCGCTCAGGCAAAAGCCCAGCAGGGTAACAGAGAATTGCACAAAGTTATCGGCAAGTTCCATTCATATTGTCCCCCTTTTGCTCCTCCGACTGTTCGTCCTTATGCAGCAGACAGATACGGAAGCACGCGATTGTCACACACACACCAAGGATAAAGGCGAGCAGTCCGGTCACGATATATCCAAGCGCAGCACTGCCGCCCAGCATTGTTGCCGCTGTTCCAAAGCCGGAGGATATGCCAGGCTCCATTCGATTGACCATATCGGGCATAAAAAGGGAAACCCCAACGATTACCGCAAGGCACGCCGCCACGCCGAAAAGGGCAGCAATCCGTTCCTGCCGCTGCCTTCTCCGACGCTCCTTTTCCGCAATCCGCCGTTTTACCTCTGCAATTCGTTCCTCATGACTCCGCATTTGTGATTCCCTCCCGTTCCAGTAATCCGCGCAGACGGCCCTTGCCCCGATACACCATATTGGTAATCTGCTTCTCGCTTTTCCCCATGACCTCAGCAGCCTGCAAATAGCTCATGCCCTCAAAATAGACCAGATAAAGCGCCTCTCGATAATCCGGATTTAACGCAGCCATGCAGAAATGCAGAATCCGATCCCGCTCCTTTGTGCGGACAACCTCCTCCACCAGCGTCTGTCCGTCCGGCTCCTCGGTCAGGTTATCCAGGCTGAAGAAAAGCCGCCGTCTGCTTTTGCCGCGTAAAGCCATGTGCCGTGCCGCTTTATACAGATAGGCCTTTAAGCCGCCGTCTCGAATGTGCGGCTTTTTCGTAAATAAATAGGAAAAGACTTCGATCATCAAATCCTCCGCCTCGTGAACGTCATGCAGATAGCCGTTGATATATAAGGTCAGCGGATTGCCGTATTTTTTCATCAATGCCACAAGCCCCGCTTCATCGCCGCAAAGATATCGCCTGTAAAGCTCCTCATCCATCGCCATGCCGTTCACTTCCTTTCCACCGCATCCCCTCAGCACAGAAAGGCATTGCGCCGCAAAAGGATGTCCTCTGTCTGAAATACTATCTCCAGTATATGCGAACATCCGCATAAATTCAAGATTTTCGTCGTCAATCGCCTCTGCATGCCGCCGGCAGAATTTTCTAAGCTGCTCCGATGCGGAAATCTGCTTCTTCTCCCCCGGTCCCGTCAGAAATCCTTAAAACTGCGGACTGACTGCAGCCAACTTGCTTTTCTCGCAAAAATCCTCTATGATAAGCTTAAATCAGTTATTTTTTCGCAAAGGAGGAACCTTCTATGGATAAGGATTTTCTGAAATTTATGTCATTCGTCGCCTTTATGGAGGCAAAAAAAGAAGCAGAACGGGATTGCTCTGCCGAAGCTGCGGAATGGCAGGGGCCCATCCCTACTGTCAGAAGAAAGCCAGACCCTGCTACAGAAGCGCTTCTTCTCAGCCGCATCCGGATGCCCGAAAAGCCGGTAAACAAAATGGGGTCCGGCGAAAAGGTTTACATGGGTATCGGCATCATCGGTCTGTTTGATGCCGCTTTCGGTCTCTTCCTGATGGACTCTTTTTATTTTTTTGTCGGGCTTGTTGTCGGTGTTTCCTTTATCATCATGGCAACCTCAAATGCAAAAAAGAGATATGATGAAAAGCTGGCAGAATATGAGCTGGCACAGAGGGACTTCCCTGCTTATCAGAGAAAAATGCTCGCCAAGCAGAGGCTCGGAAAGTAAACGGAATGATTGGAGAGGAGCAGATAATGTCACAAAAAAGGAGTACCATTCTTATCTGGGCCGCGGTCATTTTTATTCTCAGTATCGCATGCTTGATTACCGACCGCAACAATCTTGCAGAAAGAACGCTTTATTCCTCACAGGAGGAAATGCAGTCCGCCCTACAGGATACCTTTGTATATTACACCGCGAGAGGGGAACGGCAGGCATGGAGCATCCATGGCGATACCGCAATACAAACCTATGAAAACGGTGCAGTATTTTCTTATACCATTACGAAATGGCATCCGCAGCGCGGTGCGCTGACGCTTACACTGGACACCACGGCACAAAAGGAAACGCTGTTTGTTTCGCTTAATGGCTCTCTGTTTGATCAGCATAAGCATGTCTTTCGTCGAGAAGAACAGCTTGCTTCCTCCGACAGAGGTGCGAAGCGCAAGCCTGTTTCCGGTCAGAATCAGCCTGCTGCGCAGAATAAACCCTCCGAACAGAGTAAATCTTCCGAGCAGAATCAGCCTGCCAAAACAACTCCCACCCCCGTATACACCGCCCCCAAATCGCAGAGGAAGCCCGAACTGCCCGATTGCGACGATTATGAAGGCTATGAGGATTTCATGGATGACTGGGACGGCTATATGCCGGATGGCAGTAATGCAGAGGATTACTGGGAGGATTGGTAAGAACGGTATACAGAAAGGAGTATGCACATGAACGACAGAAAGATGGTCTTAGACGGCATGATGGGACTGGTGGTCGGGGACGCATTGGGGTGTCCCGTTCAGTTTCTCGGCAGAGAGGAGCTTCGGGAGCGTGGAGCCGTCACCGAAATGGAGGGCTACGGCACCTATAACATGCCCCCCGGCACATGGACGGATGACAGCAGTATGGCACTTGCAACCCTCGCGAGCATCAACGAAAGGAACGGCATCGACCTGCGCGATATCATGGAACGCTTTCTCGATTGGGAATTTCATGGCGCATATACCCCCTTCGGTAAGGCATTTGATGAGGGGAATACCTGCAGCAACGCCATCTATAAGTATCGCGACAGCCACGACCTCACAACCTGCGGCGAAACGGACGAATATTCCAACGGCAACGGTGCCTTGATGCGGATTCTCCCTGTCTGCCTGTATTTCATCCAGAAGGAAGATATTTCGGATGCAGATGCCCTTCGGCAAATCCATCTGGCAACAGGGCTTACGCATAATCATCTGCGGTGTCATATCGCAAGCGGATTGTATTATTTTATCGCAAAAGCCATCGCCACAATGGCACCAAAAAATGCCGATCTCATCACCTGTATCCAATGCGGCTTAGAAAAGGGCTTTGCATTTTATCACACGCCTGAAAGCCTTGCGGAGCTGATGTACTTCCATAGATTGCGCAACTTAAATGAATTTTTCTCCCTGCCCGAAGATGCAATCGAGAGTGACGGCTACGTCCTGCATGCTTTGGAGGCGGCAATCTGGTGTCTGCTTCATACCAATCGTTTTCGGGACTGCCTGCTCCGCGCAGTCAACCTCGGCGATGATACCGATACCACCGCCGCAATCGCAGGCGGTCTGGCAGGGCTGTATTATCACTATGAGGCAATGCCGACAGAATGGCTGGATGCGATTCAGAAAAGGTATTGGATAAAAAGGCTGTGCCTGCAGGAGCTTTAGCATAAAAACAGGACTTCTTTTCAGGAGTCCTGTTTTTTTGTAGCCTACTCATTTTTACACTGATAAGCTAAGGTTCTTTTTCCTAAAATATTCATTCAAACGATATTCCACAATATCTCCGAACTGTTTCATAAACCCCTTCGTTGCCACTATATCCTTTAAGTCATCCGTTAATGCCAATTCATATCCGGGTTTTTCAACAAAAAAACCATTTCCGGAAGAAAGCAAAAATTTAATCGGATTCCTTCTTGCATTCGCCAGATGCTGCTCGTCCGTAATATCCAAAAATTCCATATAGGATTCCACACCAATATCCTTCCAATTTTCCCCCTCCGAGAAAAATTCCTTCCATGTATCCAAAACATCCTTTTCCGTTAATGCCATTCTGATGTTCCCATCATGGAAAAAGGCTTTTAAAATAACCATTTTATAGGACTTCTGCATTATTGTTGTTTCTAAAGTATGCAAAAATTCTCCGCCGATACTGTTTTTCAATTCTTCATCTTCTGCACTCAACTCGCCCATTTCCTCCAGTGCAGCAAGGTACTGTCTGAAAATATTCTCTTTAGATTTTTCTATGCAGGATAAATATTGTGGCTCCTTCATCATTCTGAAAAGCTCCATTCTTGTCGGAACTTTTCCGTGCAAGGCTGCCTTTATTCGATAATACTCACTTCTTGTCCACGAATTTACTATCATTGCAATCACCCTTCATTTCGTTTTCTCAGAATCAGATTCAGCCACCGTTCGTCTCCTCTTTCCGGTCGAACATCGTCGGTAATCCATTTCTCCTCTATGTCAAAGCCGCCTGTTTCATTTAACAGTTCCGCAAATGCTTCTTCTGTCATATCAAGAAAATATCTTCCCCTTCGCTCTCCCTCAAAAGTCCCATATTTGAATGAAAGATAGGCAATCCCCTCTTTCTTGAGTGCAAGCAATATTTTTTTCAGCACCTCTTTTAATTCATTATGGGTTAAATGAAGAATGGACGCACACGCCCAAATCCCATCATACTTTTCATATTCCTCCAATTCCTGAAATAACATTTGCTTCACTTCAATATCCGTATATCGGCTTGCCGCCCGACACATCTCGGCAGAACCATCTACCGCCTCAACGAGATAGCCTCTATCTGAAAAGTATTTCGTGTCACGCCCCGAACCACAGCCAAAATCTAAAATCAAAGCGCCCTTTTCCAGCTTGCTCAAAAAAAGCTCTTGTACCTCACTAAAATCGACATTTCTTGTTTCACGGATAAAATTTTCTGCATTTTGTTCATAATATAACAAGGTTTTTCTCATACTTTAACCCCCTCATATCCAATAGGCTCTTAAAGCATAATATCATCTTCACCGTCTCTCAGCAAGCCTTCTGCCGATAACCACATAAAAACAGGACTTCCCCTGCGGGAAGTCCTCATTTTTTCTCTCTATAAAATTAGTACAGCTTAGCCCCTGCCGGGATTCTGTCATCAACCATCAGAAGGTTCAGTCCCTCGTGACCGTCTTCCTCGTGTACTGCCGAAATCAGCATACCCTCGGAATCAATGCCCATCATTTTTCTGGGGGGCAGGTTCACGATAGCGATTGCTGTCTTACCAACCAGCTCCTCAGGCTCATAATAGTCGTGAATACCGCTTAAAATCACGCGATCTTTACGTTCGCCGTCATCCAGCACAAACTTCAGCAGCTTTTTGGATTTTGCAACTGCCTCACAAGCCAAAATCTTAACCGCACGGAAATCGGATTTTGCAAATGTATCAAAATCTACCGTTTCTTCAAAAATCGGCTCAATCTTCACGTTAGAGAAATCAACCCTCTCAGCGACCTTTGCTGCAGGCGCTGCTTCGGAAGTCTTGGATGCCTTCTTATCAGCGTCCAGAGGCTTCATGGTCGGGAACAGGATAACATCTCTGATAGAAACGGATTCCGTCAGCAGCATAACAAATCTGTCGATACCAACACCCAGACCGCCTGTAGGGGGCATACCGTATTCCAAAGCAGTCAGGAAGTCCTCATCAATCATATTTGCCTCATCGTCACCGTTTTCGCGCAGATATTCCTGATATTCAAAACGCGCACGCTGGTCGATGGGATCGTTCAGTTCGGAATAAGCGTTGCCGTATTCTCTGCCGACAATAAACAGCTCGAATCTTTCTGTAAATTCGGGTTTGTCGGGCTTTCTCTTTGTCAGAGGAGAAATTTCTACAGGGTAATCAATGATGAAGGTAGGCTGAATCAGGTTCTTTTCTACGAATTCTTCAAAGAACAGGTTCAGAATATCGCCCTTTACATGGCGTTCTTCAAATTCTACGCCCTTTTCTGCCGCGATTTTCTTTGCTTCCTCTGTATCCTTCACCTGGTCGAAATCAACGCCTGTAAACTGCTTTACGGCATCTGTCATTGTGATTCTTGCGAAGGGCTGACCCAGATCCAGATCATAGCCGCCGTAGGTAATCTTTGTTGTGCCCAGCACGTTCTGTGCTACGGTGCGGAACATTTCTTCCGTAATGTCCATCATGCCCTTGTAATCTGTGTAGGCCTGATACAGCTCCATCAGGGTGAATTCGGGGTTATGACGAACGGAAATGCCCTCGTTTCTGAATACACGACCGATTTCATATACTCTTTCAAAGCCGCCGACAATCAGTCTCTTCAGGGGCAGCTCCAGCGCGATACGGCAGTACATATCAATATCCAGTGTATTATGGTGTGTGATAAAGGGTCTTGCGGATGCACCGCCGGGGATGGTCTGCAAAACGGGAGTTTCTACCTCTAAGAAGCCCTTTGCGTCCAAAAATCTTCTGATTTCCGTAATAATCTTGGAACGCTTGATAAAGGTATCTCTGGATTCGGGGTTTACAATCAGGTCTACATATCTCTGTCTGTAGCGCAGCTCCTGATCCTTCAGACCATGGAACTTTTCGGGCAGAACCTGCAGGCTCTTGGAAAGCAGAACAACCTCTTTTGCGTGTACGGAAATTTCGCCTGTTTTTGTTTTGAATACAAAGCCCTTAATGCCGATGATATCACCGATGTCATATTTTTTGAATGCAGCGTAATCCTCCTCGCCGATGTCATTCTTGCTGACATAGGACTGCATCAGACCGTTTCTGTCCTGAATATTGCAGAAGGATGCCTTCCCCATGATACGCTTGCTCATCAGTCTGCCTGCGATGCAAACATCCTTATTTTCCAGCGCATCAAAGTTCGCTCTGATTTCGTCGCTGTGGTGTGTCACATCATATTTTACAATCTGGAAGGGGTCCTTGCCTGCTTCCTGCATCTGTGCCAGCTTTTCTCTTCTGATTCTATTCTGTTCACTCAGCTCCTGCTGGGTCAACTCCTTATTTTCTTCTGCCACTTTTCTTCCTCCTGTCCGTTCTTTTGTAATGGTTTTATTTTGTAAATCTCAGCACCTTGAATTCCACTTCGCCATCAGGTGTTTCAATCATAATGATATCGTCCTTTTTATGTCCCAGAAGTGCCATGCCGACAGGGGATTCGTTGGAAATTCTGCCGTTCATGGGGTCTGCCTCGGCAGAGCCTACAATGGTGTATTCCATTTCCTCGTCAAATTCCACATCCAGCACCGTTACGGTTGTACCCAGGCTGATGGTATCCTTTGCACCCTCTTCTTCATCGATAACCTCCGCATTGCGCAGCATTTTTTCCAGCTGCACGATACGCGCTTCGATTTCTGCCTGTTCTTCCTTCGCTGCATCATATTCGGCGTTTTCGGAAAGGTCACCCTGACCTCTTGCTTCTTTGATTTTTTCTGCTACGTCTTTTCTGCGGACGGTTTTCAGGTTTTCCAGCTCCGCCTCCATGTTTTTTAGACCGTCATAGGTCAAAACAACTTTCTTTTCTGTCATGGGTGTGTCACTCCTCGTTTTAGTCTCATTTCATGCTTTCCTCGTTTCAGACAAGGAAAAAAGGAAGGCTTGCGATTACCCTCCCGAACTATCGTAATATTATATACTGATTCCGACCGGATTGTCAACGCTTTTTCCTTGAAAAATCAAGGCTTCTTATCCGGATGCAGCTTTATTTTTACCCTTTTGCCAAAGGCGGAAAAGCCCGAAACGGCAAAGCCCTTCTCCTGCAAGACGGAAAACAGCCGCTCCCCGTCCCAATCCTCTGCCGAAAAGCCTTCCCGAAACGCCTCACAGCCAAGGTATGCCCTTGCCTCGGCAAGCCTGCCCTCCGCCTGCTCTCCGCCCTCTGCCGCCATGCGGAAAAAGAACCCCTCCGCCGCCGAAATATCCGGACGCAGACTCCTAAGCCGCCGCAGAACAGGGCGATTGCCTGCGAAATCCAGCCAGATGCACCCTCGCTTCAGAATATGCTCATAGGCACGCTGCTCCATGCCGCAGGAAAGCACCACATCCGCCGCCCCAAGCGCAGCATTTTTCGGGGAGGAAAAGACCTCCGCCATCAAGCCGCGCTCCGCATAAAGCCGCTGCACCACGCCCTCTGCCGTTTCCGGCTCCTGCGTAAAGATGCCAAGGCGGTTCACCTCATTTCCCAGAGAGGAAAGCACCCTCCCCCAGATATGCGGCTCACCCCCTGCCAGAAGAAATGCCGATTCCTCCGGATTTCTGCCCTGCCGGCGCAATGCCTCTGCCGCACCCGCGAAGGCAAAAAGCTGTGCCAGCCTGCGCCCCTCGGCAAAGGGAAGCCGCTCTCTGGGAAATTCTCCCTCGGCAGGCGGCACAATGATGGCGGCACCCGCTTCCTCCAGGGCAGCCAGAAGGCGCACCGCCCCCCTTCTCCAATCTGCTGTCAGTACGGCTGTCCGCTCTGCCTGCAAAATGCCTGTCAGTACCCCGTCCACTCGTGTCAGTGTGTACGGGTAAGTGTCCACTGTTTTTCTCTGTCTCCACCGCTGTGGCAGCAGCTTTGTCCACTTAGGAAGGACAGGCTCCTCCCCCTCTTCCAGAAATCGCACTCTTGCCGGTTCCATGCTCTATTCCCCCTTTTCCGATAGGCTTTTTCCCTGTTTTATCAGAGAAATTCGCCTGTTTTTTCCTTAAAATTCCATACGATTCTAAAAAATTACATCCGTTTGTACTTTTCTTAATGCAAAACTCACAAGTATTTAATTTTGTACACAAAATACAAGTTCTTTTTCTCGTACAGTATTGACAATAAAATTTCAATAATCTAACATAAAATATACAAAAGATAGCAATTTCCCATTCAAACGGGAACCCGATACAGGATAACAAATCACTATTTCTATCCCTTATTATTTATATGAAAGGAGTCCACACCATGAACACAAAAATGATGAAAACCATGGATGGTAATGAAGCTGCGGCATACGTTTCCTATGCCTTTACAGAGGTCGCAACGATTTACCCCATCACTCCCTCCTCCCCTATGGCGGAGCACGTAGACAGCTGGGCTGCAAACGGCAAAAAGAATATCTTCGGTCAGACCGTGCGTCTGCTGGAGCTGGAATCCGAAGCAGGTGCCGCAGGCGCAATGCACGGCGCTCTGGAGGCAGGCACACTGGCAACAACCTATACCGCATCTCAGGGGCTGCTGCTGATGATTCCCCCGATGTACAGAATCGCAGGGCAGCTGAAGCCCGGCGTATTCCACGTTGCATCCAGAACCGTTGGTACACATGCCTTCTCCATCTTCGGCGATCACTCCGACGTTATGTCCTGCCGTCAGATTGGCTGTGCAATGATTTCCTCCGCATCCGTACAGGAGGTTATGGACTTGGCAGGTGTGGCACACCTTTCCGCAATCAAGGGCAGCGTTCCCTTCATCCACTTCTTCGATGGCTTCCGTACCTCTCATGAGCTGCAGAAAATCGAAGTAATGGACTATGAGGATCTGGAAAAGCTGGTGGATCAGGAGGCACTGAAGAAATTCAGAAAGAATGCACTGAATCCCGAACACCCCGTACAGCGCTCCACCGTACAGAACCCCGACGTATTCTTCCAGAACAGAGAGGCATGCACACCCTTCTACACCAGACTGCCTGAAATCGTAGAGGAATACATGAACGAAATTAACAAAATCACAGGCAGAAATTACAAGCTGTTCAACTACTTCGGCGCAGCTGACGCAGAGCATGTTATCGTAGCGATGGGCTCCGTAACAGGCGTTGCGCAGGAGGTTGTGGAAAGCCTGACTGCAAAGGGCGAAAAGGTTGGTTTCCTGCAGGTTCACCTGTACAGACCCTTCTCTCTGGCACACTTCGCAGCAGCTCTGCCCGAAACAGTAAAGGTTCTGACCGTTCTGGACAGAACAAAGGAACCCGGCGCACTGGGCGAGCCTCTTTACGGCGATGTTTGTTCCGCACTGATCGAAACAGGCAGAACAACAAAGGTTCTGGCAGGCAGATACGGTCTGTCCTCCAAGGATGTGACTCCTGCACAGATTATCGCAGTATTTGACAACATGAAGGGTGCACAGAAAAACCACTTCACCGGTGGTATCATTGATGATATTTCCAACAGCTCCATCGAGGTTGGCGCAGAGCCCGATCTGGCTGACGCAAGCACCGTATCCTGCAAATTCTGGGGTCTTGGCTCCGACGGTACGGTTGGCGCAAACAAAAACTCCATCAAAATCATCGGTGACCACACAGATAAATACGCACAGGCTTATTTTGAATATGACACAAAGAAATCCGGCGGTATCACACGTTCTCATCTGCGTTTCGGCGACAAGCCCATCCGCTCCAGCTATCTGGTAACAAAGAACGCAAACTTCGTTGCTTGTCATAACCAGAGCTACATGGAAAAATATGATATCGTTTCCGAAATCAAGCCCGGCGGCACCTTCCTGCTGAACTGCACATGGACACCCGATGAGCTGGATCATCACCTGTCTGCGGAGGTAAAGAGAACCATCGCAAACAACAACATCCACTTCTACACCATTGATGCAATCAAGATTGGTAAGGAAATCGGTCTGGGTAACAAGACAAACGCAATTTTGCAGTCCGCATTCTTCAAGCTGGCAAACATCATCCCCGTTGATGACGCAGTTACATACATGAAGGCGGCTATCGTAAAATCCTACGGCAAGAAGGGCGAAAAGGTTGTCAACATGAACTATGCCGCTGTTGACGCAGGGCTTTCCGGTCTGACAAAGATTGACGTTCCCGCAAGCTGGAAGGATGCAAAGGATGTAGATCACGAAGCAATCAAGAAGGTTCTTCCCGAATATGTAGAAAAGCTGATGGTTCCCATGAACGCACTGAAGGGCGACCTGCTGCCTGTATCCGTATTTGCAGGCAGAGAGGACGGCACAGTTCCTCTTGGCACCTCCGCATTTGAAAAACGCGGTGTTGCGATTGACGTTCCCGCATGGGATGCAACAAAATGTATCCAGTGTAACCAGTGCTCCTACGTTTGCCCTCACGCTGCAATCCGTCCTTTCCTGCTGACAGAGGAGGAAGCAGCAAACGCTCCCGCATCCTACGCAGTTCTGGATGCAAATGGCGCAGGCGAAATCAAGCAGTACAAATTCCGTATGCAGGTTGACCCTCTGGATTGTCAGGGCTGCGGTGTCTGCGTAACAGCCTGCCCTGCAAAGGAAAAGGCACTTGTGATGCATCCTCTGGAAACACAGCTGCACGAACAGGATAACTGGGACTTCTCCCTGACCCTGTCTGATAAGAAAAACCCCATGAGCAAATTCACCGTAAAGGGCTCTCAGTTCGAACAGCCTCTGCTGGAGTTCTCCGGCGCATGTGCAGGCTGCGGCGAAACAGCTTATGCGAAGCTGATGACACAGCTTTACGGCGACAGAATGTATCTGGCAAACGCAACAGGCTGTACACAGGCTTGGGGTGCAGCAGCTCCCTGCGTACCTTACACCACAAACAAGGAAGGCTGGGGCCCCGCATGGAGCAACTCCCTGTTTGAAAATAACGCACAGTTCTCCGTTGGTATGGTTCTGGCTGTAGAGCAGCAGAGAGACCGCGTAACCATGAAGGTGAAGGATCTGCTGGCACTGACCGCAGGCACAGATTTTGCGGCAGCAGCTGAAACATGGCTGGAAAACTGGGATAACGGCGACAGAAGCAAGGCTGACAGCCGTGCGGTTATCGCAGCACTGAAGGAACTGAAGGTTGACGGTGCAGCAGCAGAGCTGAAGGACTTCATTCTGGAAAACAGCGAACACCTGACAAAGAAATCCATGTGGATGTACGGCGGTGACGGCTGGGCATATGACATCGGCTACGGCGGTCTGGATCACGTTCTGGCAAGCGGTCGTGACGTAAACGTACTGGTTGTAGATACCGAGGTTTACTCCAACACAGGCGGTCAGTCCTCCAAGGCAACCCCCATCGGCGCTGTGGCACAGTTTGCCGCAGGCGGTAAGCCCACTGTAAAGAAGGATCTGGGTATGCTGGCAATGAGCTATGGCTACATCTATGTTGCACAGGTTGCACTGGGCGCAGACCCCAACCAGCTCATCAAAGCACTGAAGGAAGCAGAGGCATACAAAGGGCCTTCCCTGATTATTGCTTACGCACCTTGTATCAACCACGGTATTTCCAAGGGCATGGCAAATGCACAGCTGGAAGCAAAGCTGGCTGTTCAGGCAGGCTACTGGCATCTGTATCGCTTCAACCCCGACCTCAAGAAGGAAGGCAAGAATCCCTTCATTCTGGATTCCAAGGAGCCTACACTGGACTTCAATGAATTCCTGATGG
>ENA-UPXC01001948-UPXC01001948.1-human-gut-metagenome-genome-assembly--contig:-NODE-1948-length-26253-cov-3.685208_pt1 | contig 26253 bp, 27 predicted proteins | sample MGYA00250047_ERZ773371 | MGnify/ENA primary metagenome ERZ773371 (study PRJEB29103, sample SAMN06111975) | human gut metagenome | biome: human gut; feature: ankylosing spondylitis patient; material... | reverse complement strand
AGTGCTCAGCCAAAGCCTTGAGTTCCTGAACAATGGGATCACTGATTTCTATCCCCTCATTCAGTTGCTGGTTCGTGCGTCGACTTTCGATCTCGCCGGGGATCATAACCTCCTGAAAACCCGGAGCCGGAGGACAAGATTTTACAGACTGAAATAATTCATCAATTCGTGCATCAAACTGCTCCAAAGGCATAAATTTACTGATATCAATGGCTCCCATAAAAAAGCCTACATCCTGAAAGCCTTTCGGGTCTGTCCCACTAAAGAACGAAGTAATCTCCGTGCTGGATTTCGCTCCAGCCAATGTGGCACATAGTACATCAATGATCAGTGCGATAGCATATCCTTTGGGTCCACCAAAGGGCAGAAGAGCGCCATGCAGAATGTCTGACGGATTGGTGGTTGGATTCCCATCCTGGTCAATAATCCAGCCCTGCGGGATAGTCTTTCCCAGCTTCTCCGCCAGATTTACCTTGCCTTTTGCCACAACGCTGGTAGCCATGTCCAACACCAGCCAGGGCTGCTTCCCCGCTGGAATAGCTACCGAAAGAGGATTCGTGCCCAGCATGGGGCGTGCTCCTCCAAACGGGACGACTGCCGCGTCCGCGTTACATACAGAAAAGCCAATCATATGTTCCTTAGCCGCCTGCATGGCATAGAAAGCGCCAAAACCATAATGTGAGCTGCCTCTTACGCCGGCAAAACATACGCCGCTCTCCCGCGCTTTGGCAATGCAATGCTTCATTGCAAAGCTGCCCGCAATGCAGCCCGGTGCATTATGGGCGTGGATTGAAAGAGTGGATGGACTTTGAAAGAGAATTTCTGGCTGGGCATTTCCATCGATTTGTCCGGTTCGGATCTTGTCTGAATAAGCTTTGAGGCGAGTAATTCCGTGAGAAGTCACGCCGCGCAGTTCCGATTGGAGCAGGCTGTCCATAAAAATTTCCGCATTGTCATGCGAGAGACCAACTGCCTCAAAAATACCAACTCCCATATCATGGAGTTCTTTTGCCTGATATCGCATACTGTTTTACCTCCCAGTCCAGATGGATTGATTAAACATAATTGCATAAACGAGCAATCCCAACCTCGTTCATATTCAAAAGCTCCGATTTTGTTTTACAGCCATTGGCTGTATCAAGAATCTGTTGAAACAACATCCCACCTAAGGCAGCAATTTCTTGGCCATCGGTTATAACCGGGCTGGCATTAAAATCCATATCACAGGTCATTTTTTCATATGTATCTGGATTGCCGGTTATCTTAATGACTGGAATGATTGGGTTTCCGATAGGCGTTCCACGGCCAGTGGTAAAAACCGCAATCTGCGCTCCACCCGCAGCCATTCCACACAAGGAAGCGGAGTCTGCACCTGGGGTGTCCATGATGACCAGCCCGTGCGTGTCTACCTCTTGTGCGTATTCGTATACTTTTTGAATCGGAGAACAGCCACCTTTATAAATGCAGCCCAGGGACTTCTCTTCTAACGTGGTAATCCCGCCTTTTTTATTGCCTGGTGCGGGATTTGCTCCACGGAGATCTGTGTTAAGCTTTTTCAAATAGTCTTCATACCGCTTGGTAATGCGATAAATATCTTGTGCCACAGTAGGATTGGCAGCTCGCCGTGCCAAAATATGCTCCGCACCCATAAATTCTGTTGTTTCACTTAAAATTACAGTTCCTCCGTGTGAGACAAGAAGGTCGCTGGCCGCTCCTAACACAGGGTTGGCGGCAATACCTGAGGTAGCATCACTGCCACCACATTCCGTGGCAAGAATAAGATGCTTTAGATCCACGGGCGTGGGCCTGAGACAGCTGGCCTGCCGTGCAAAACCACGTGCATACTCTGCTGCTTTCTGCACCGCGCCCAAAGTTCCTCCATCTTCCTGCAAAGTAACAATAGCCAGCGGTTTATTAGTCCGGCTAGAAATTTCTTTGGCAATGCGCTGAGCGGAACATACTTCGCAGCCGACACCAACAACAACCGTTGCATAGACATTGGGATTTGCCGCAAAACCACATAAAATATCAATCGTATAGCGGACATCGTCTTCTGTCTGAGAACAGCCATTTTGGTTTGTAAAGGAAACCGTTCCCTCCACCAGACGGCTGACTTTGGAGCATGTTTCGGAAGCACAGTTACAAGTGGGGAGAATGAGAACCTTATTGCGGACCCCTACTCGGCCATCGGGCCGCTGGTAACCGAGAAAATCCATAGCTCCTCCTTAATTTTTAGTGATTAAAAAACTACTCATGTTATGATCATGCACATGACAACCAGCAGGAATTGGACAGGAAGCGTAGCCGATCGTTTCTCCATATTTTATAACCGGGGCTGCCTGCTCCAAAGGAATCAAAGAGATCTTATGATAAATTGGGATATCCTGCAACGCATGCAGTTTCTGCACGGTGCCCTGGACCTGAAATACAAGGATTTCACCTGCGGTAATGTTGCGCAGCGCCACGGCTACATTGTCATCGTGCTTCTGTATAACCAGTACATCATAGTTCATAATTTCAATCTTCCTATCCTGTGCAGAAGGCAGATGCGACTAGAAAACATGCCGCATCTGCCCCTGTACAGTTTCTCTTATAGATTTGGGTGATTTACCGGCCAACTAACTTTTTTCTGGCTGAGCACTTCATCAATTCCCATGGCAGCATGAACTCCCATACGGTCAAAGGTTTCCGCAGTATGTGCGCTGCAATGAGGACTGAAGATCACGTTGGGCAATGTCAACAGAAGCGAGGTGGATTTCGGGGGCTCCGCTTCCATTACATCCAGACCGGCTCCGGCCAGGATACCGTCTCGCAGTGCCTGATACAAGGCCTCCTCATCCACAATTTCACCTCGGGCACAATTGATTAAATAGGCGCTCGGCTTCATCTGTGCCAAACAGGCTTCGTTCATAAGATGATGTGTTTCCGGGGTAGCAGGACAGTGCAGGGTAACAAAGTCAGACCGGGACAAAAGCTCCTCAAAGCACGGAACCTGATTGATGTAGTCGGGAAGGGTATCCTGGTCGACATAGCGGTCAAAGCCAAGAACCTGCATGTGGAAACCATAAAAAAGCTTGGCGGCGACCTCCCGCCCAATTCGGCCCAAACCAACAATTCCTACCGTTTTTCCGTTCAACTCTGTTAAACGGATCTGATTTCTCACAGCCCAGTTTCCGCGTCGCACGGAGTGATCCATCTCAACGATGTGATGTGCGCAGGCCATAATCAGAGCTACAGTATGCTCCGCCACAGACTCATAGTTGGACAAGGGCCCATTGGTCACTTGAATACCAAGCTGTGTGGCCGCCTCTACATCAATCGCATCTACGCCGACACCGTGGCGAGCAATTACTTTCAGCTTGGGCAGAGCCTGCATGGTTTCGCGGCTGATGCTTGCGGTGCGCACCAAAATGGCGTCGCAATCGGCCGCTTCCCGGCGAATGGTTTCCTCGTCACTTCTGCTGCCCAGTTTTATTTCATACCCTCTCTGGGTAAGATATTCCTTGCCTGCAGAAGTGATGTCTTGTGCAATAAAAACTTTCATTCTAGCGCTCCGTTACTTCAGAATCTCCATATCGATCAGGACTTTTTTCAGTTGCTCTTTCTCTTCAACTGTCATGACTCCGGTGGGCATGGCACAAGGACCAGCTTCGATACCGATCAGTTCCAAGGCCTCCTTGATGACAGTCGGGAAGGAGCCTAAGCCAAATGCAATACGGAGAGGAACCAACTTGTACTGATCTTCCAGAGACCCCTGAATGTCTCCGGCCATGTACTTATTATAAATGGAGGCCACCAGCTGAGGTGCTACATTAGCTGTGGCAGCAACGGCACCGGTAGCGCCATACGACAAAGCAGCGTGGATCAGGCTATCACGCCCCATCATGACATGGAAGTTTTTCCCCTCCATGGTGGTGCGCTGAATAATATCCGCGGTGTTGGTCAGATCGCCGGTAGAATCCTTAATTCCCACAATGTTGGGGATGTCAGCCAGCTTGGCCACCGTAGCAGGCTTAATCGTCAGGTGAGTTTTGGGAGAGTTATCATAAAGGATCATATTCAGGCTGGTACTCTTTGCAATGGCCTCAAAGTGCTGGTACAGTTCCTGCTGAGTCAAACCAATAAAATAGGGAGTCAGTACACTCAATGCGCTGATGCCGCCGACCTTTTCAGCAATCTGGGCCAGCTCAATGGACTGCTTCGTGCCAATTGCGTTGGCACCGGCGTAAACCGGAACACGTCCGGCTACCTGATCCACGGTGACCTCCAGAACCTCCTGATATTCCGCGTTGGTTAAGGAATAGAACTCACCCGTGGTACCGATCGCAAAAATACCGTGCACACCGCCGTCGATCAGATAGTCGATGAGTTTACGAAGCGCAGGGATATTTACCTTGTATTCGCTGGTCATGGGGGTGATCATGGCGGGAAGGATACCGTGGGGGACAAACATTTCCATAGAAAATCATGCTCCTTTTCTTAATAGACAGATGTATGGGAATCATAGAACCATTTAGGACGCTTCTTTTTGGGCCTTGGCAGCCGCATTTTTGCGGATCATACCAATTACAGAAAACAGGATGGACAGTGCGGCAATCAGCAGAAATACGGCGGAGATCGGACGGGTAAAGAAGGGGGTGATATCGCCATTGCTCAGCTGAAGACCGCGGCGCAGGTTCGTTTCGATGGTAGGCGCCAGAATAAAGCCCAGAATCATGGGGGGCAGCTGGAAGCCCATCTTAATAAGCAGATATCCAATGATGCCAAAGACGATGGTACAGATCACATCAAAGAACCGGTTGTTGCTGGCAAAAGCTCCTACTACACACAGGCATACAATGATGGGAAGAAGGATATTTTTGGGAATCGAAAGCACCCTTACAAAGGCGCGGATACCGCCAAACTCTACGATGAGCATCATCACATTGGCTACAATTACAGCGGCAAAGATGGCGTAGATGAGATCTCCATTGTTTTGGAACAGCATGGGACCAGGCTGTATGCCTTGGATCATCAGGCCGCCCAGCAGCATGGCAGTTACGGTATCCCCCGGGATACCAAGAGTCAGCAGGGGAATAAGTGCACCGCCGACAGAGGCATTATTAGATGTTTCAGAAGCTACAATGCCGTCGATGCAACCGGTGCCAAATTTCTCTGGGTGCTTGGATTGGTTTTTGGCGGTCGTATATGCGATGAGATTAGAGGTACCTCCACCAATGCCCGGAAGAATACCAATACCAATGCCAATCAGCGCGGAACGCACCATATTTACAAATTGTTCTCCAAATTCTTTCAGAGTAAAGCCAAGCCCATGCAATTTAAAGGAAATTGCATCGCCCTTCTGAATCCGCGTCTTGTCCCCCGCACTCTCAATAACTTCAGCAATGGCATAGAAACCGATCATAACAGCCAAAAGGTCAAAGCCCAGGTCCATTTCTGTGTTGCCAAAGGTAAAGCGTTTAAAGTTATCGATAGGTGCTGCACCAAATAAGGCAAAGGAGATACCGATCGCACCACTAAGAAGTCCCTTGACCAAATTTCCTCCAGAGAGACTGCTGATCATGGTTAATGCAAACAGCGTAACCGAAAAATACTCATAGGGGCCAAAGCGCAATGAGAAGTCCGCAATAGCTGGTGACAGGAAAATGAGTGCGATTGTACTGACCATTCCGCCAATAAAAGAGTAGAAAATTCCAACTCCTAACGCTTTACCTGCCTCCCCTTTTGCCGCTAAAGGTGCTCCATCAAATGTGGTGGCAATGGAAGAGGATGTTCCGGGAATTTTAAGCAGGATAGCCGAAATAAGGCCACCAGAAATTCCTCCTACATATAGGCCAATGAGAAGCGAGATTCCATTTACAGCATCTAACCCATAAGTAATGGGAAGGCATAGTGCAACGGCCATCGTGGCACTCATACCCGGAATTGCGCCGAATATAATGCCCAAAACTACGCCGGCCAATATCAAAAATATAGTTGTGGGATTAAAAACAGAAACTAATCCAGAAAGCAGCATATGTTCCTCGCCTCCTTATCCAAAGATTCCGCTGGGTAGCAGCAGGGAAAAGCAGTTTGTAAAAATAAAATATACTAAGATAGGAACGATGAGAGATATAACCGCATACATCAAAATTTGTCGCTTTGTTGGATGCACTGCTAAAAGCATCATTTGAATAAAGACATAAAAGATGCTCGAAACAGTAAATCCCAAAACAGGCATAATTACTACGTAAGCAATCAGCAGAATGGATGTCATCAAAAGACCGCGGACATTATATTTGATGGGCTGTGTCTCCTCTGATTGGGTGGAATTATGGGATTTTTTAAAAAGCAATAAGAGTAGATAAATTACTCCAAGACTTACAATAAGAATCCCAACCAGCCTTGGCATAAAAGCGGAACCAACGTCGCCTGCACGTCCCTGTGTATCCATCATCAGACTACCGATTAGGAAAAAGCAGCCATAAAGAATTGCGGCAAAAGCGGAAATATATTCCGTAAGCTTTTGACGGTTCATTCATACTCCCCTCCTTCATTGTGGGCTTAATACAAAGCAAGTCTAAAAATAATCGACAAAACACCGCAGGGATTAGGAGTTAAGCAGATCGGAAATTGCCTGCTGATCTTCTTGCTGCTGCATCAAAGTCTGGGAAGCGGTCTCACTGTCCTCATAATAAGGATCCTGAGCATATCCGCTCTGAGCCAACGCTTCCTGGTACTCTTCGCTTTCGTTAATCTCTTTTACTGCCTGGGCGAATTTTTCAACAATTTCCTGGTCAGTTCCCTTGGGGAACGCAAAGAAATAGTAGATGGGACAGGACACATCCACACCCTGCTCGATGGCCGTAGGAATGTCATCGTAGGTGCTATTGCGCTCGTCTTCCAGCAGGGCAAGAGCTTTAAAATCTCCAGAGTCCAAGTATTGCTGCGTGGTTCCAACAGGATTCGGGATCACGGTTACCTGATTACCAAGCAAAGCGGAGACACGCTCAGAAGCACCGCCCATATCCACCAAATTAAAATTAGCGCCTGCCTGATTGAGAAGAACGCCCATCCAATAGGTGGTTGCACCAGCATTTGCCGCAAAAGTGATGTTTTCCGTTTTAGATGCCTCAATCAATTCGTTTAACGAATTATATGGAGAACTACTATTGACACAAACTACGTTGCCCGCATTCTTTCCGGCGATACAGGAAATTTCAAAACCATCAACGCCAAAGTCGGTGGCGCCACAGACATAATTCGTAACCAGCGCAGTGTGATAGAACAAAATGGTATTTCCGTCGGCAGCTGCTTTATAAGCCTGCGTGGCACCTGTGGCACCTCCATTACCGTCAACATTCTGGCAGATCACGTTGACACCCAACTTTTCACTCAGGGCCTCCGTATACAAACGAGCATTGATGTCAGTGTCTCCGCCCGGATTAAAGGGAACTACGATGGTCAAATCCTTTGTAGGCCAACTATCGGCTCCAGATCCGGACGAATCTGTTCCAGAGTTGCCTTTAGGACTGCAAGCCGCAAGAGATAAAATCATAGCCGTTGCAATAACAGAAGAAATAACCCGCTTTTTCATAAATTTTCCTCCTCTAAATAATAATATTTCCAAAATAACTGATATATCAGTTTTTTAAAAAAATTAAATTGCGTTTTTAAACGCATATAGTTGTCTTTATAATGGATTTTTTTGATAAAAAATCAAAATACTAGCATTTTGCTAATTTTAAAACTCCTTTCTCTAAAAATTACCAAAGCTGATATATCAGAACTACTTGAAAAATGATTACCATCTCAATACTCAATCGTACCGATTCTTGTATCCACATAAACAATAGGATCCATATTTGAGTCTATGAGATGATAATCAAAGTCAATATTTGCTTAGGACGAGGGAAAATCCCCATGTTCCAGTACGTACAACGCAACCCTTCGGATATGAGAAACCATCAAGCTTTCTGCCTCAACGGATTTTCCGTTTTTGATTGCGGAAAGAATGGCACAGTGTTCTTGGTATGCACGAGAGCTTTCTTCTCCAATGGTACGGTTTGCAACAGAACGAATAATGCCGTCTACTGAACCAAGGTTTTGAATCATTTGGACCAGATAACGATTTTTGGCTGATCGACGCAGCGCATTATGAAAAGCATCATTACAGGCCGCTAGTTCAGTACCTTGGTTGGGCAATGTTCCATCGACATATTGTTTCGCTCTGGCCAATGCCTGCTCCATCTCAGAAATATCTTCGGCAGTAGCTTCCATACAAGCAAAATAAGCAGCAGTACCCTCCAAAGCTCCTCTCATAAACACCAGTTGAAGCACATTTTTTTTATAGGAATCTGAGACGTAGGAGCCTTTTCTTGGGACACTGTAAATCAGTCCTTCTGTTTGTAAGATACGAAACGCCTCTTTCACAGGAGTAGTGCTAATGCCCAAAGCCTTACTTAGTCTTCGTTCACTAATTTTCTCTCTTGGCTTTAGTTCACCTTCAATAATCATTCTTCGAATATTGTCGGCTGCTTTTACTCGGAGGGTCTCGCTGTCAAATTTACTATCCTGCACATAATTACCCCAATCACAAAATTATTATACCAAACTGATATATCAGTTTTCGTTTCAATTATATACAGGCAAAGAATTAATTTCAATGCACAAATACAGACAAAACGCCTTCACAATTTTGATCAATATATACAACAAGCATTTGATTTCCCCTCTAAATCAATTGACAGTCATCCTTTTGTGCTGCAAAACTTCTCTAAGATAAGACTGGCTCCCATCATACATAATACAATAGCACAACTGGAACGAACCCCGAGGAGATCTTTTTCCTCGGGGTTCGTTTCATCAAATGCTATGTTCTACGCTTAAAATCGGTTTCAGTCCGGAACCGTTTGCTGCACGATGTAGGGGACGAGCTCTGCTTCAAATGCTGCGGTATCGTCGCTGTAAATGACGATGCTCAGCGGATTGCTGAGGTCCAGACTGTAAATTCCCAGCAGAGATTTGGCGTCTACGGTATATCGCCCGGACACCAAATCAATGTCAAAGGGATACTTTACAGCAAGATTGACAAAGTCGCGAACCTGGCTGACCTGTGTCAGCTGTATGGGAATTACTTTCATAGATGAATCTCCTGATATCATTTGGAGGCATCGCACCTCCGGATGGAAGGGTGCAGGGGGCGTGTTATCCCTTTTTTGCGCCCAACTCCGCAATGATGCGGTTATAAGAATTTTTATTGATCTGGTAAAAGAACAAAACCGCCGCGGTCAAAAGCCACAAGACACCGGGAACGGTGGAAAATGCGTGGTGGATGGCGGACTGTACCGCAGGGTTCTGCGCTTGATTAGCCACAAATCCAAGGCTTCCAAGAATGCCTGCCAGAGCGGAGGTGCCGATGGCCATGCCCACTTTATTGCCCAGAGAGACAAAGGCGTACTGGAATCCGTCGTTGCGGATGCCGGTTTTCCACTCTCCATATTCCACACAGTCGGGAACGATGGCGTAGATGGCGGTGTTGAAGCCACAGAAAAAGAATTGAGACAGGGCGGCCAGAGAGTAGAAGGGAATGGGACTTACTGTTGCGCGGAAGAAATACATGGCAAACATGGCAGCGCCGGTGCCGGCGGCAAAGACCGAAGCGGTTCGGCCCTTGTTTCCCAGCCAACGGAACACAAAGGGGAAGGCTCCTGCTCCCAGAATGGAGGGGATCATCAGAAGCATGGAGTACAGTGTGAACAGACCTTCGTCTCCTTCCACGTACCACGTACTTAAAATAGTACAGTAGGTCCGCGTTTCTGCCATACAGGGTGATGCCAAACAGAAATTGGCCGGCCAGAGCGATCAAGTAGGGCTTATTTTGCACAGCGGCTCTCAGCTGCACCGCCAGAGGGATCTTCTCCTTGGTGGGGGGATAGACGACCTCCTTTGTTTTTGCAAAACAGAACCAGTGACAGAGGGTAAAGATGCTGCCATAGAGAATGGTGAGCAGAAGATACCCCCGGGCCTGATCTCCCTTGCCAAACAGGGCAATCAAGGGCAGGGTGATCATGTTGATGATATTGATGGCGATCATGGCGCACACGGAGCGGGAGGTATTGATTTGTGCCCGCTCCTCGATGTTCTGTGTCAGCGCGCCGCACAAGGTACCGCAGGGAATATTGACGCAGGTGTACCCCAGGACCAAAATGCAGTAGGTAATGTACATATATATGGTTTTGGACGAGTCAGACCAGGTGGGATGGGCCCAAAACGTCAGCACCAGCACAAGGGCCGTCAAGGGCGCGCCGAAAAGAAGCCAGGGACGGTAGCGGCCCCAGCGACTCTTAGTGCGGTCACTGAGCGAACCGATCAGCGGGTCATTGATGGCATCCCAAAACCGGGAGACCAGCATCAGGGTGGAAACGGTGGCCATAGAGATGCCGCACACATCCGTGTAAAAGATCATCAGAAAATTGCCAACAAACATCCAGCTGAAGTTGCAGCCTACATCGCCAAAGCCATACGCCAGCTTGCTGAGGAAAGGAACTTTGATATTGGTTTCCTGGCTGGTCTCCATGTCAGCACTCCTTTCCGATGCGAACCACGGCCTTTACAATGTTGGCCTTATCTGCAACACTTTGGTCCATGGCGTTTTGGATATCATCAAAATCAAAGATATTGGTCACAATGCCCTTGAGATTCACCTTTCCGGCCGCCACAGCATCAATGGCCATGGGATAGATATGACGATAACGGAACACCGTTTTAAAGGTCAGCTCCTTATCCAGAGCCAAACTCATAGGCAGCGTGATTTCCCCTGTCTTGGAATAGCCGACCAGCACAATGGTGGCGCCCTTCTTGGTCATCTGAATGCACTGACGAGTGGTAAATTCGGTCCCGGCAGTCTCAATGGCCAGATCGCATCCCCGTCCGTCTGTCAGCTCCAGCAGGGCCTGTACGGCATCTTGTTCTTTGCCGTTGATAACGCCGTCCGCACCCAGCTCCAATGCCTTGTCCAGGCGCTTTTGCATGATATCCACCACATAGACCTTGCTGACGCCCTCTGCCTTCAGGGCCATCATGGTCACCAGGCCGATGCAGCCTGCCCCCATCACGACGGCGGTCTGTCCGGCGTGGGCGCCGCCCTGATTGACCGCATGGAAGCCTACGGCCAGAGGCTCGATCAAAGCGCCCTCCAGGGTGGAGACATGTTCCGGAAGCTTGAAGCACAGCGCCGCCTCGTGGGCCACATATTCCTGGAACACACCGTCTACCGGGGGCGTGGCAAAGAAGACAACATCCGGGCAGAGATTGTACCGTCCAGTTTTGCAAAACTCGCAGTGCCCGCAGGTCTTTCCAGGCTCCAGTGCGACACGGTCTCCCACCTTCAGGTGTGTCACATCCGCTCCAACCTCGACCACCACGCCGCCGGGCTCATGCCCCAGTACAAAGGGCGGCTTTACCACGTAGTCCCCGATGGCCCCGGTCTCATAGTAGTGCATGTCACTTCCGCAAATGCCTACATACTCCAACTTGACCAGGACCTCATTGGACTTGGGAGTGGGGATCGGGCGCTTGGTATAACCCATTTTCCCGATGCCCTCCATGACTGCGACTTTCATTTCCCCGTTCATAATCCTTCCTCCTAATTTACTTTTATAAAGTATTTTATTAAATGATTACATTTAAGCACCGCGACTGGTTAAAGTCAATAGGGAACGGTTAAGATTGGAGGAAAACCTAAATTATATGGCTATAATTTGTGCAAAAAATCAGGCGATTCCCATTTCGGGGAATCGCCTGATTCCATCACAGCGTTTGTAAAAATCCTTCCACTTGCATCAGCGCTGCGCCTACAGCAGATGCCTCCAGTTTAAACGAGCATTCTTTCAAATAGCCGCCGCTGTGCTCAAAGGTGTTTCGCTCAGCCAGCATCTCCCGAAAGGGGCCTCCGAACTCCTCCAGGAAAGCGCCTACATAGCCGCCGGCAATTACATCGCAGTCAAAACTCATACATAGATTGTTGATGGCCACCGCCAGATACTGCAGATATTCCGTCCACACCCCTTGGGCCTGCTGATCCTGGTCCCGCAGCCGCTCAAAAAACTGTGCCAGGTTTCCATCTGCATAGGAGGCGAGTACCTTGGCCGAGAGATAGGCATCCAGGCAGCCCACCTTTCCGCAGTAACACTTCCGGCCATTGGGAACCAAAGTAACGTGGCCAAATTCTCCGGCCCGCAGGTTATTCCCGGTATAAAGTCTGCCGCCGTTGATGATGGCGCCGCCCACGGTGTTGCTCAGGGACAGGTAAATCAGGTTTTCTGCCTCTGGATTTTTCCAGAGCTCTGCAAAGCCCGCGGCGTTGGCATCGTTCATGAAAATGCAGGGATAGGGAAGGTACTGGCTAAATTGCTTTGTTTCCACGTCATAGATGTCCAGCGCATGGGAATATAGCAGCCGCTCTCCGGTCTCATCCAGAATGCCGGGCAGAGAAACTCCGATTCCCAGCAGCTTTTCCCCTTCTCCCTCTTCCAGAAAGTCGGTCAACAGGTTCTCTAGGGACATCAGGTAGTCCTCCTGGAGGGAGAATACCCGCTTTTTTCGAGTATACCGAAGAATTTCTCCGGACAGATTCACCAGAACCAGTCCCACATGGTTTTGTGTGATATCTAATCCCACAGCCAGCTTGGCATCCCGTACCGGAGCGTAGGCTTTTGCTTTTCGGCCGCCGGTGGACTCATAAGCGCCTACCTCCTGCACAAGTCCCAAAGCAGTCAGCTCCTTCACATTTTGCAATACAGTGGGCCAGCTCAACTTTAATTTTTGTGCCAGTTCCGGCTGTGAGATCTTATCACAGGTCAGCAAACACCGCAGAGTATTGCTGCGGTTGAGCCGTTTTACATCCATATTGGTTGCAGGGGTTGTACGCATAGCCAAGCATCCTTTTTTAATTTTATAAAGTGGTTATCTTTATAGTAACTCTTTTTTTGAAAAAAGACAATAGATCGCCCTAGCTATGCCTAAGCTCTGATAGCGATACATCTTCAATCTCAAGTTGGAATCTTTCCAAGGTATTTCGAACTTTAAAATAATAAGGATTTTATTTATTCCTGCCTCATTTTTCTGAAAAATGCCGTGGGATTTAACTTAGTCACCACCAACATTTGTTTTATGTACCATCTCTAAAAAACCTACAATTTCTTTTTTATAAAAATACGGCGCTGCCGGTTCTATATTAAGGTTTCCATGGAATACTGGACTTTTTTATTAAAAAGATGTATACTATAATGAATATTGTTCTGGCTGGTACCATTTCATGTATCAAGATACGGGAGGCTTTTATGTATCTTCTCCTCTGGATCTTCTTTGTCTATGCCTTTCTGGGCTGGTGTACCGAGGTCAGCTTTGCGGCCCTTACCTCTGGCCGTTTTGTAAACCGCGGATTTCTCAATGGTCCGGTGTGTCCCATTTACGGCGTGGGCGTGGTCATCGTACTCTTTTTCCTGGAACCGCTGCGGAGCAACACCTTTTTACTGTTTCTTGGCTCGGTGCTGCTTACCTCCCTGTTGGAGTGGCTCACCGGCTTTGTATTGGAAAAAATCTTTCATCAGCGCTGGTGGGACTACAGCAACGAGCCCTTTAATCTGGGGGGCTACATCTGCCTGCGTTTTTCCATCGCCTGGGGCCTGGCCTGCCTATTTGTGGTGGAGATCATCCACCCCTCCATTCTCTGGGTCATCCGCCTGATCCCCCACACCCTGGGCCTGGTCCTGCTGGCTGTATTTTCTGCCAGCATGCTGGTAGACCTGGCTGCCACCGTGCGTACCATTGCCCGCATGAACCGTCAGCTCACGCAATTGGATGAACTGGCTGGCCGCATCAAGGCCCTTTCCAATGAATTGGGCGAGAATCTGGCCGAGCGGGTCATTGACGCCGCGGAGTTGGGCAGCGACCTGCGGGAAGATCTTCAGGAAAATCTGGAGGATGCAAAAGATACTTTGGCTCAGCGCCGGGAGGATATCCAGGAGAGCTTGGAAGATGTGAAGGATGCCCTGGCCCAGCGCCGGATGCAGTATCAGATGGACCAGGCTGAGCGTCTGGAGCAGCGTCAGCGGGATCTGGCTGAGCTGCGCACTAAGTTGGAGGCAGCCATGGCCCGTCCCATCTTTGGTCAGCGCCGTCTGATGAAGGCCTTCCCCAAGATGCGTTCCACCACCCACGCCCAGGCGCTGGAGCGTCTGCGCCAGTGGATGGAAAAACGCTGATACGTTCCCAACGGGCAATGTAATATTCTATATTATATTTGTCTTTTCTTCCTCTTTGTGATAGCATAATGGTAATTACACCAAAGGAGGCCTTTTCATGGAAGAATTGCTGGACTTAAAGCAGCGTCTGGAGGGCCAACGTCCCGCTTCCTGGCACGAGCTGCCTGACATTGCGCTGTATATGGACCAGATCATTTCCTATATGCCCCGGCAGCTGATTCACTTTGACGAAGGGGAAGCTCTCACCTCCGCCATGGTCAATAACTATATCAAGGAGGGACTGGTTCCCCGGGCCGACGGAAAGCGCTACGGCCCCATCCATTTGGGCTATCTTACCGCGGTCTGCGCCCTGAAAAAAGTCCTCTCGGTGCGGGATACCGGCATTCTCCTGGCCGCCGGACAGGCCCGCAACAAAACCCCGGAGGAGCTGTATACCTACTTCTGTGCTGCACTGGACCGGGCACTGGCCGACACGGCAGATGCCATCGACGAAAACGCAACCCAGGAGGATCTGCCCCGGCTTGCTCTGGATCTGGCTCTGCGCAGCTATGCCAATCAGCTGGCCTGCGCCCGCATTTTGGATATTTTACAGCCACCCCAGCCAGAAGGGCAGAAAAAGGGAAAAAAGTAATCTTACGTTCCACGATGTCTGTAAGGAGGTTTCAATATGTCTGAGTTTATTTTGGTCACCGACTCTTCCGCCGACCTCAGTGAAGAGATGGCCCAGGCGATCCACGTCCCGGTCCTCCCCCTTCGCTTTACCATTCAGGGACAGACCTATCGCAACTATCCCGACAACCGGGAAATGGACCCGGCTTTGTTTTACGACATGCTGCGGGCCGGAGAGCTGGCTACCACTGCCGCCCTCAATCCCAATGACTTTTCCGATGCGCTGGAGCCCTATCTTCAGGACGGCAAGGACGTTCTGGTCCTGGCCTTCTCCTCTGGACTGTCCACTACCTTCAACTCCTCCCGCCTGGCTGTGGAGGAATTGCAGGAGAAGTACCCCCAGCGGAAGATCTACACCGTAGATACCCTGTGCGCCTCTATGGGCCAGGGCCTGCTGGTATGGCTGGCCGCCCAGAAGCGGGATCAAGGGGCATCCATTGAAGAGGTCCGGGAGTGGGTAGAAGAGAATAAGCTTCACCTGTGCCACCAGTTTACGGTGGATGATCTTCACTTCCTCAAGCGGGGCGGACGGATCTCTGCCACCACCGCAGTGGTGGGCTCCATGCTCCAGATCAAGCCGGTACTCCATGTGGATGATGAGGGTCACCTCATTAACATCGGCAAGGCCCGGGGCCGCCACGCCTCTTTGAAGGCCCTGGTGGATAAGATGGAGAAAACCGTGACCGAAGAGGGGAAGAAGACGGTGTTCATCAGCCACGGCGACTGCCGCAAGGATGCCGAGCTGGTGGCCGACATGGTCCGGGAGCGCTTTGGGACACAGGATATTCATATCAATTACGTGGGACCGGTCATCGGCGCCCACTCCGGCCCCGGCACTCTGGCTCTCTTCTATCTGGGCTCCGTCCGCTGACCTACTTTTTTCGTGAAAAAAGTAGGTAAAAAAGCTTGTGCAAAGCTTCGCTTTGCTTCTACGCTTGCCTGAAAGAGGGCTGTGGGTGGAAACCTTGCGCCCATCTCGTTTCACTATAAAAAACACAGCGTGAAATGGAATTTCACGCACAAAAATTTTTGCCCCGCTTTTTATAAAAAGCGGGCGGGGTCCAGGGGCAGAGCCCCTGGGAGGAAAGGACGAAACACATGGCAGATACAAAGTGGCTGGAGATCGCCATCAACACCACGCCGGATCGGCTGGACGAGGTGACCGCGAAACTCACCGCCGCCGGTATGGCTGGGCTGGTCATCGAGGACGAGGCGGAGTTCCAGCAGTTTTTAGAGCAGAACCGGCAGTACTGGGACTATGTGGACCAGGAGCTGCTGGACCGTATGAAAGGCGTCACCCGGGTCAAGTTCTACGTCACCGACGACGCCGACGGCCGTGCTCAGCTGGCCCAGTACACCCATGGGCTGGACTGTGAGTACACGGTGACTCCTCTCAATGACAACGACTGGGCCTACAGCTGGCAGAAGTACTACAAGCCTCTCTCCATCGGGGAGCGGCTGTATGTGGTGCCTCAGTGGGAGAAGGACAATCCCGTGCCCGACGGCCGGGTGCCCTTCTACCTCAATCCCGGTCTCACCTTCGGTACCGGCTCCCACGCCTCTACCCAGCTTTGTCTGGAGGGGGTAGAGGCCCACACCAAAGCCGGGGACTCCGTGCTGGATCTGGGCTGCGGCAGCGGCATCTTGTCCATCGCCGCCCTGGTGCTGGGAGCCAGCCACGCTCTGGCGGTGGACATCGACCCTAAGGCGGTGGATGTGGCCTATGAGAACGCCGCCCTCAACGGCATCGGCAAGGACCGCTACACCGTCCGGGCCGGGGATGTGCTCACCGACGCCGCCCTGGCCGCTGAGATCGCCCAGCAGCGCTATCCGCTGGTGCTGGCCAACATCGTGGCCGACGTCATCATCCCCCTGTCCGCTCAGGTGCCCAACCTGCTCACGGACGACGGGATCTTCCTGTGCTCCGGCATCATCGACACCCGCGCCCATGAGGTGGAGGCCGCTCTGGCTCAGAACGGTCTGAAGGTCACCCGCAAGCGGGAAAAGAACGGCTGGGTTGCACTGGAGGCCGTTTTGGCATAAAATCCACTTATCAAACCATGTTTGGGAACGGGGGAAATATCCGTGTCACAAAATGCCATTGTTATCCATCCGGAGTTTGCCCCCGGACGGCGCATCCTGGCCGTCAGCGATATCCACGGCAACCTGCCCTTTCTCCAACACTTGTTGGAGAAGGTATCCTTCTCCCCCGACGACATTCTTGTTCTGGTAGGAGACATGCTGGAAAAGGGGCCGGACAGTCTGGGGCTGCTGCGCTACATTGTACAGCTGTGCAAAACCCACACGGTCTATCCCCTGTGTGGAAACTGCGACGGTCTGGTGCTCAATTTCTTTGAGACCGACTCCCTGGACGAGAGCTTTTTCGCCCGCTATCTTCCCCAGCACCCGGAGAGCTGCATCTTTCAGATGGCCCGGGAGGCAGGCTATAAGGGCGACCCCACCGACCTGCCCCGGCTGCGGGAGACGCTGCGGGCTGCCTTTCCCCAGGTCCGTGCGTGGTTATCCAAGCTGCCCACCATTTTGGAGACAGAGCATCTGGTATTCGTCCACGGCGGCGTGCCCTCTCTGGAGCATATGGAGCGGTTCAACCGCTGGCGGTGCATGAAAAATGACGATTTTCGGGGGCAGGGACACTCCTTCGAGAAATACGTCATTGTGGGCCACTGGCCGGTCACCCTCTATCATGAGCACATTCCCAGCGCCGCCCCCATCTTCGACTGGGACCGGAAGATCATTTCCATCGACGGTGGGTGTGTGCTGAAAATTGATGGGCAGCTCAACGCCCTGATGCTGCCTACCGAGGACTCTCAGGACTTTACCTGGCAGTCCTGGGACGGCCTGCCGGTCTACACCGCCCTGGATGCCCAGGAGCCCTCCCAGGACTCGATCAACATCCGCTGGGGTCGCTCCGACCTGGAGCTGTTGGAGGCGGGCGAGGAATTTTCCCGCTGCCGCCATCTGGAGACTGGACGGGAGCTGGACATTCTCAACTCCTACCTGCGCCATACCGGAGACCGGCTGTGGTGTGAAGACTCCACCGACTATCATCTGCCTGTCTCCCCAGGCGATGCTCTCTCCCTGGTGGCCAGGACCAGCCGGGGCTATTTGATGAAAAAAAACGGCGTCACCGGCTGGTATTTCGGCCGTCTGGCGGACAAACTAGGAAAAACGCAATGAGGATTTGAATTTATGCTGGAATTTCACCTCCTGCAACTGGAAGATTTACCTAAGCTGCGGGACTTTTTCGCTTACAGCGGCAGCCGCATCTGCGACACCACTCCCGGCACCGTCTTTATGTGGCGGGACATGTACCACACAGAATGGGCCATCTATGACGGTTCCCTGTACTTTAAAGTAGACTACCCCGGCCTGGGGCCCACCTTCACCCTCCCCTTGGGAGGCGGCCGGCCGGAGCACTACCGCCAGATCGCCGGCTACTGCTGCCGACGGGATATGCCCATCTCCTTCTATCCCGTCCCCAAGGATGAGCTGGACCGTCTGCAGACCGCCTTCCCTAACTCGGCAGCCATTCCTACCCGGGACGCCTACGACTACCTGTATCGGGCAGAGGATCTCCAATTCTTCCGGGGCAAAAAGCTCAGCGGTCAGCGCAACCACGTCAACAAATTTCTAAAGACCTATGGTAACTGGTCCTTCCGGGTCATTACTGAGGAGGATCTGCCCCAGGTGGGAGCGTTTCTGGACCGCTACGCCGCCGGGGTAGACAAGCCGTCTGCCTCCTTCCACGAGGATCTGGCCAAGACCCGTGAGGTCCTGGCAAACTACGCCACCTACGACATGCTGGGCGGCATACTGCTGGTGGAGGGTGAGATCGTAGGCTTCTCTCTGGGAGAGATCGTGGGGGACACCCTGTTTACCCACATCGAAAAAGCGGACCGGGACTACCAGGGCTGCTACCAGATGCTGGTGGCCCAGTTTGCCCAGCAATTTGCCCAGGAGGGCGTCCACTTTATCAACCGGGAGGACGACGCCGGCGATCTGGGCCTGCGCAAGAGCAAGCTCTCCTACCACCCGGTGACTTTGTTGGAAAAATACCTGGTGACCGTAGATGAGCCCTGTAAATTCTGTGATTTACAGGAAAAATAATTGTAGAAAAACTCTTGACACCATATGGTCCCACTGATATAATTTTAGAGCCGCTTTGAGTAGGTCTTCAAATGGGTCTGACCCATGCCTAGGAGAGCGAGCCCGTAATAAAGGAGTTGAATTTCATGCAGGCTATTATCGTAACCGGCGGCAAGCAGTATAAGGTGGCTCAGGGTGACACCCTGTTCATCGAGAAGCTGGAGGCCGAGGCTGGCGCCGAGATCACCTTCGATCAGGTTCTGGCTATTCTGAACGAGGACAAGGCTACCTTCGGCGCTCCCACCGTGGAGGGCGCTTCCGTGGTTGCCACCGTGGTGAAGAACGGCAAGGGCAAGAAGATCCGCGTCTTCAAGTACAACCCCAAGAAGGGTTACCGCAAGCGTCAGGGTCACCGTCAGCCCTACACCAAGGTGCAGATCAGCGCCATCAACGCCTGATTTATGACCACCGTAACATTCCATACCGCGGGCGAGCGCATCACTGGATTTACCGTCCAGGGACATAGCGGCTTTGCCCCGGAGGGAGAGGACATCGTCTGTGCCGCCATCACCAGTGCAGTACGCCTGGTGGAGTGCGCCGTCAACGACGTGCTGGGGCTGGAAGCCTCAGTCAAGGTGCGGCAGAAAGACGCGTCCATTCAATTAAAGCTTCCCGGCGGCCTGAGTGAGGCCAATGAGAGCACCTGTCAGACTCTTCTGACCGCTCTCATGGTACACTTTGTGGCCTTGGCCGAGGAATATCCCGACCATATTACCGTCTTGGAGGTGTAACTTATGCTGAATATCGGTTTGCAGTTCTTCGCCCACAAGAAGGGCGTTGGCTCCACCCGTAACGGCCGCGACTCCCAGGCTAAGCGTCTGGGCGTGAAGCGTGGCGACGGTCAGTTCGTTCTGGCCGGCAACATCCTGGTCCGTCAGCGCGGCACCCACATCCACCCCGGTGTGAACGTGGGCAAGGGCAGCGACGACACCCTGTTTGCTCTGAAGTCCGGCAAGGTGAAGTTCGAGCGCCTGGGCAAGGATCGTAAGCAGGTTTCCATCGTGGAGATCGCTCAGTAATTTTACTGAACCAAAGCCGCAAACGAGTCTCGTTTGCGGCTTGTTTTTTGAGCTGAGGGCATACTAGCTCCACAGCTACATCAGAAAAGGAGGTGCTTTGTATGGCAGCACCCTTTGTAGATACCGCCCGCATCACTGTCCGCTCCGGCAACGGCGGCAACGGCGTAGTCTCCTTCCACAGGGAGAAATATGTGGCCGCCGGCGGCCCGGACGGCGGCGATGGCGGTCAGGGCGGCAATGTGGTGGTAGTCATTGATGACAACATGTCCACCCTCATGGACTTCCGCTATAAGCGCAAGTATGTAGCCCCCAACGGCATGGACGGCGGCGGCAAGCGCTGCACCGGCCGCAACGGCGCCGACCTCACCCTCCGCGTTCCCCGGGGCACCATCATCCGGGATGCGGAGACCAAGGAGATCATCTGCGACATGTCCCAGACCCAGTCCTTCGTCCTGTGTAAGGGCGGCCGGGGCGGCTGGGGCAACCAGCACTTTGCCACCCCCACCCGCCAGGTCCCCCGCTTTGCCAAGGCAGGCCTGCCCGGCCAGACCCGGGACGTGATCCTGGAACTGAAGCTGCTGGCCGACGTGGGTCTGGTCGGCTTCCCCAACGTGGGCAAGTCCACCCTGCTCAGCGTGGTCAGCCGGGCCCAGCCCAAGATCGCCAACTACCACTTCACCACCCTCTTCCCCAATCTTGGCGTGGTCTATGTGGAGGAAGGGGTCTCCTTTGTCATGGCCGACATCCCCGGCATCATTGAGGGCGCCGCACAGGGCGCCGGCCTGGGCCACGATTTCCTGCGCCACATCGACCGCTGCCGCCTGCTCATCCATGTGGTGGACGTGTCGGGCAGCGAGGGCCGGGACCCGGTGGAGGACTTTGAGGCCATTAACGCGGAACTGGCCGAGTACTCCCCCACTCTGGCTTCCCGGAAGATGATCGTGGCCGCCAACAAAGTGGATATCATGCAGGACCCGGAGCTGCTGGAGCGCCTGCGGGAGCATGTCCAGGCCAAGGGCCTGGAGCTCTTTGAGATCTCTGCTGCCGCCCACATGGGCACCCGGGAGCTGGTCAAGAAAGCGGCCGAGGAGCTGCAGCATCTGCCCCCCGTGGCCGTGTACGAGCCCACCTATGTGGAGCGTCCCCCCGAAGTGGACACCAGCGGCGAGGTCTCCATCGAAAAGTTCGACGACACCTGGGTGGTGGAGGGGCCCTGGCTGCAGCGGCTCATCTCCAACGTCAACTTCTCCGACTACGAATCCCGCAACTGGTTTGACAAAAACCTGCGCCAGTCCGGCCTGTTTGACAAGCTGGAGGCCATGGGCATCCAGGATGGAGACATTGTCTCCATGTACGATCTGGAATTTGAATATCAGCGGTAAAAAAATGGGTGCATACCTCAGGTATGCACCCATTTTTTACAGGTGAAAATCGTGGCAGCCGATGGTCATATAGAAGGGCCGGTTCTGATTGATCCAGTTGACCGGAGAGAGCTTAGGCGCGTAGAAGTACAGCGCCCGGCCGATGACGTCGGCCCCCTCCAGGCTGATCTTGGCCGCCAGCACCGCTGAGGCGGTGGGCTCGTCATAGACGGTACCGTTTTCCACCGGCTCAAACTGAATGGCATATTTGTCATCAAAGATAACCTCTTTTACCGTGTTGGGGAACTGCTTGTCCGCCACCCGGTTAAGTACCACATTGCCCACGGCGATCTGCCCCAGCAGGGGCTCTCCCCGGCTCTCCGCCGAGATGATCCGGGACATCCAGTAGAGGTCCTCCTCATCGTAATCCGCCTGGGCCGGGATAGTCCCTCGGGTGTCCAGGTGGGCGGTGCCGCTGGCAGCGTCCCAGCTCAGAGCGCCGCTCGTGGCCTGGGAGAGCAGCCGCAGGGAGAGGACCGTGCGCCCCTCCACCACCCGCACTCCCTCAGCCACATACAGGCCGCGGTCGTTGGAGAGGATGTAGATGGCGCCCGGAGCTGCTGTCAGCTCCAGACCATTTCCCTCCAGGATGGCCTGCTTGCCGTCCCAGCGCAGCGTACGGCCCGTCTCCCGGGCGAAGGCGGCCAGGGTGATGTAGCTGGTCCCATTTTCAATCCAGGCCTCTTGTGCGCTCAAGGTGGTGCCATTGAGCTTTACACTGCCCCCGGCTGCCTGTGCGCCGGGTATCAGAGCAAGGGCAGCCAAGATTCCGGCCACGCCCTGCTTCCAGTTCAATTTCATGATATTTTACTCCTTTTTATCGGGTTTTACTCTGAAATTGTACTGGATTTTTCATTTTTCATCAAGCTGTAAATCCTGTCATCCTCATATAGGGCAGCAAAAGATTTCCTCACATGCAAAACGGGGAGACCGCATCAGCGGTCTCCCCGTTTTATGTTCTCTATCAGCCCAGCAGGTCCTTGACCCCCTGGGTATCGGTGGATACTACCATAAGCACCGTGTTGTCCGCCTGCTGCAGGAAGGCGTCCTCCAGCTTGGGAATCTCTGCGGGACGGTAGTTCTCATTGTCCTTGATCTGATTCTGGAGATAGGTCTCCAGAGCCGTCTTGGCGCTCTTGGCAGCCTCCTCGTCCTGGAAAATCAGCAGGGCCAGCTCCTCACAGGTCCCTCCGGAAGAGCGGTGAACCACTCCATCGGTGAGCTGATCCCGGCTCAGTCCGGTTCCTGCCAGCTGGTACAGAGACCAGGCCGTGTCCAGATCCAGGTCCTCCAGCTGCTCGCTGAATACATCCGAGTCCAAAATCTTCTGGGCCTGCTCCTTGGTGTAAGCGGCCGCAGTCTGCTTACCGCCGCAGGATACCAACGACATGAGACATACCAAGGCAATCACCACGCCCAAGATCTTTTTCATTGTGCTGCTCCTCCTTCTGGGTACAGCGTCTCATAAGAGACGGTATGTGTCTTTAAGTACTCCAGCCAGGCCTTATAATAGGTACCGCTCAGGTGCACGCCGTCCGTGCTGGCATCCGCGGGCAGCTGTCCGTCCTCACCCACAAAGGCCGAGTACAGATCCAGATAGACAACCTGCTTCTCCTGCGCCACCTGCTGGGTCAGTTCATTATAAACCCGCAGGTGCTCATTGGTCAAATACTCCGATCCACCCCGGGCGGCAATGGTGTCCTCGTTGAGGGGGATCAGGTTCTGGATATAGATGACCGCGTTGGGCTGGCTGGCCCGGATGTCATCGATGACCTTGCAGTAGGAGTCATAGAAGCCCTGGTCGTTGAAGTAGCCCAGCTCGTTGACGCCCAGGCAGATATAGACCTTGTTGTACTGCTTCCGAGCCAGAGCCTCCACCAGAGTGTAGTCCACGCCGTCGATGGTAATGGCCTTCTTGCTCTCCAGCTTGAAGATGGAAATGCCGATGGAGGTGTACTTATCCACCTCTCCAATGCCGCTGTACAGCATCAGGCCCTCGGTACGGGAGTCTCCAATGAAGGCGGCGTCGGCAAAATAGCTGTTGTCCACCGCCGCACTCTCCGGGCAAGGCTTGGAGAAGTCATAGCCAGCCTGGGGCTGCTGGTCACCGTCCTCCGGCAGGGAGGCAGAGCCATTGGCGGGCACGCTGGAGCCGTCCGTCTGGCTCTTATCGCCGGAGTTATTTTCCGAAGTGGAGACGTCTGCCGACGACTGGTCAGAGCCCTGGGAACTCTCTTTGGGAGCGCAGCCGGTCAGCAGCGCAGCGCTCAGGAGAACACCGGCCAGCAGCCGGCGGTTATCATAGAAAAACTGCATAGTTAAGCCCTCTTTTTAATGTTTCTTCTTTTCTCTGCTCAATCGCGGCAGTAAAGTTCGCAGTACCGTGGAAGCCAGCATAGCTCCCACCGCCAGAGATGCTGCCATCCCAAAGGTATGCAGCATCGTGGAAATAAATTGATTGGTCTCTCCGGCCACACAGTAACGCATGGCGTTATAGATGCCTGCTCCAGGCACCAGGGGCAAAAGCGCTACCTGAAGATAGCCTGTCACCGGGCAGTGACGCAGCCGGGCCATCAGCTCCGAGTAGATGGCGATGCATACGGCAGCCAGGAAGGCCGGAAGAATATCGCCTCCCAGCAGACGCTGAGCGATCAGGTAGACAAACCAGCCCAGCGCCCCGCCCAGACCGCAGATCAAAATACCTGCACCCTGGATATTAAAGACCAGCCCAAAGCCTATACAGGCGATCATACCCCACAGGCAGGGCAAAAATAATTCTTGTATCAACTCCATGGCACCCCTCACATTCCAATGGCCAGAGAGATCACCACGCCCAGCGAAATCGCTGTGGCGGTGAGGATGGCCTCTGCCGTGCGGTTCACGCCGGAAATGATATCCCCCGCCATGATCTCCCGCATCGCATTGGTCAGTGCCATACCGGGTACCAGCACCATCAGAGTCCCGATGGTAATGGCGTCCACATTTTCGCCTACACCCACGCGGGTCAGCAGAAGCGCCAGCAAGGACGCAATGGCCGCACCGATGAGGGTTTGGAAAAAGCCGTTGAAGCCCATCTTTCCACCCAGATACAGCATCCAAAACCCGACGCCCAGGCCGCAGATTCCGGCACTGACTGCATCCAGCACACTGCCGTTGAAAAAAGCGGCAAAAAAGCCGGCGGCTACCACATAGCCCAGCAGCAGTACACGGGTGGAGTACTGCCGTTTATTCTGGCTCAGACCGTCTACCAACTCCTTGGCCTGCTTCACCGGAGGAACCTCCCGGCACAGGCGGCGGCACAGGTCGTTGCACCGCTCCAGAAGCTCAATATCGGTACCATGGGACGGGATGCGGCGCATCCGGGTGATGGGATGCCCCTGAGGGGTATTCAGGCTTACAATCAGGCAGTTTGGAATGGCAAACACCTGGGGCTGCAGCCCATAGGCAGTGAGCAGACGGTATACGGACTCCTCTACACGGTAGATTTCCGCACCGCTGAACATCAGCTGATAGCCCAGTTCCGTTCCCATATTCAGCAGGTCGTCATACTCCATTCCATCCGCCTCCCTGAAACAGAATACCATGTTTCAGGAAAATAACAAGTCACAATTTTATTACAAAAATTTTCTCCTTTCCCCTGCTTTCTGGAGATTTCGATCTCACATTATAAAAAGACGCGGCGAGAGGAGAAAAGGTTTCCTCTCGCCGCAAAATATTTTTTATTGCTGGTCCGGGTGGAACTGCTTACAGGTACATTTTTTCCATTTCAGGCCAGAGCCGCAGGGACAGGGATCGTTGCGGCCGATCTTGATGGCCTTGCGCTGGGGCTGCTTGCGCACGGTGCCGTCGCTGGCACCCGACTCGCTGGTGATCTTGGCCACACGCTCCCGTTTGACCTCCTCGTCCTTGCGCAGACGCACCAGGAACAGGCGGCGCAGGGTCTCCTCCTGAATGGCGGCTACCATCTGCTCGAACATCTCGTAGCCTTCCTTCTTGTAGGCCACCACGGGGTCGGTCTGGGCGTAGGCCCGCAGCCCGATGCCCTGCTTGAGGTCGTTCATGGCGTCGATCTGGTCCATCCAGTACTCGTCCACCACCCGCAGCATGATGACCCGCTCCAGCTCCCGCATCAGGGGCGGTGTGAATTCCTGCTCCTTGCGTTGATAGACAGCCTGGGCCTTCTCCATGACCAGATCTACCAGCCCGTCCGCAGTGTAGCCTTGCAGCTCCTCGTCTGTGAGCCGCAGTTCGTCCGGCAAAAGGAACATGGTGTGGAAGAGAGCGGTGGCCTCCCGGAACTCCTCCGCAGTCATATGCTTCTGCTCTCCCATGTGGCCGCGGATGGCGTTCTCAATGGTGCTGCGCAGCATGGACTGGATGGACTGCTGGAGGTCCTCGCCGTCCAGCACTTGGCGGCGCTGCTTATAGATGATTTCACGCTGGGTGGTCATCACGTCGTCGTATTCCAGCACCGTCTTACGGGTCTGGAAGTTCTTGGACTCCACGCGCTTCTGGGCGTTCTCAATGGCGCTTGTGAGCATCTTCTGCTCAATGGGCGTGTCCTCATCCACGCCAAGGGTCTCCATCATGTTCTGGATCCGCTCGCTGCCGAACAGGCGCAGGATATCGTCTTCCAGCGACAGGAAGAAACGGGTCTCGCCCGGGTCGCCCTGACGGCCGGCACGGCCGCGCAGCTGGTTGTCGATGCGGCGGGACTCGTGGCGCTCGGTG
>ENA-UPXC01001941-UPXC01001941.1-human-gut-metagenome-genome-assembly--contig:-NODE-1941-length-26364-cov-181.647773_pt1 | contig 26364 bp, 20 predicted proteins | sample MGYA00250047_ERZ773371 | MGnify/ENA primary metagenome ERZ773371 (study PRJEB29103, sample SAMN06111975) | human gut metagenome | biome: human gut; feature: ankylosing spondylitis patient; material... | reverse complement strand
GACCTAGAGGGATTCGAACCCTTGACCTCTCGGATGCGAACCGAACGCTCTCCCAACAGTCTCGCTTTTGTGCACACCTTATGCAATGTGAGAAAAGAAAAATCAACGTATATTCGTCCATATGAAAGGCGCGGTCATGCTGATAGACTTTCTTGGTCGCAAGTATGGTCTCCAAGCCGCTGATTATCAAGATGAAGCTGTTTGGGGCGTAATATGGTTGGCGGACAAGTGAGCTACAGGCCCTTGAGATGTAACTCATATGGGGTTCAGATGTATCACATCCCAATTTACAATAAAATACGATGTACCGTAAAAGCGTAGCTTCTGTTTTGAATGAAAACTGCGCTTTTATTTCATTTTAAATATAGATTAAGAACAAAACAAGCTCCAAGAGACAGTAATCCGGGATTGACAGACATACTTATATTGAGTAAAATAACAATGAGTAACTATATTCTAGTGGAAGGGCGGTGATCTCTTGGCAACGGCTGATCAGGTTAAAAGTCTAATTAAGGCACATATTGAACAGGATGATGAGAGGTTTAAAACAATCACCCTTCAAATTGCAGCTAATGAAGCTAGGCATGGGCATGATACTTTTGCTCGTGAGCTTAAGCAGTATGCAGAAAAAATTGGTAAAGGAAAAAAGAACCTAATCCGATTGAATAACAATGGGAATGGAATGTTCCTCGTCACCGATCCTTCTGAGCGACTTTCGGATTTGGTTGTTTCCTCGGAAATCCAAGAACGGATAGAACGATTGCTCATAGAGTACCGAAATCGAAACAAGCTACAAAAGTATGGATTGAGCAATCGACGTAAAATTCTAATTGAAGGGCGTCCGGGAACAGGAAAAACATTTACGGCATCTGTGATTGCAGCAGAGCTAGATTTACCCCTTTATACAATTCAGATGGACAAAGTCGTTACCAAGTTCATGGGCGAAACAAGTACCAAATTGCGTCAGATTTTCGATAATATTTCAACTTCAACAGGAGTGTATTTTTTTGACGAATTTGATGCCATCGGCGCCGATAGAAGTTTGGACAATGAAGTTGGCGAGGCAAGAAGAATCCTAAACTCCTTTTTACAATTTATTGAGCAGGATACTTCGGACAGTATCATCATTGCAGCGACCAATAATCAAAAATTATTGGATCAAGCTCTTTTTAGACGTTTTGATGATGTTCTACATTATGCGATGCCAACAAGTGATGAAGTCAGAAGACTATTTGAAATTAGATTGGGGACGTTTGATAGTTCCTTTAAAGTATCTGATGAGACCATTCGCATGGCCAGCAAATTGAGCCATGCAGAAATCATTCGGGTGTGTGACGATGCTATTAAGAATTCTATTTTAATGAATACAAAGATAGATAATGTGTATCTTTTAAAAATGCTTAAAGATCGTATAAATGCATATATAGCGAAGGAGGCATGATCTCGTGCCTGTAGAGAAACGCAATATTTTCCTTCATGAAACGCAGCATGCCTTACCGTATGTTTCAAAACGAAAAAGATCGGATGCATCGTTTCCTTGCCGCGAAAATCCAAAGGCGCACGCCGCTTTTATTCTTCAAAAACTTGAGGCCTGCAGACAGCAAGATTATGATCAGAAACAAGTAGCGGCTATTAGGCATAAAGAAGGAATCTATCTTGAATTTTCAGGTGCAGCAGGATACGATTTGCTTACAAAATCCTTTGACAATTATTCTTCAGGTATACGTCTGCTTAATGTACGCGAAGATGGGCAAGACGATGAAAAAATTGTTAGGGCCACTGTTTATGTTCCTGCAGAAAAAACAACATATTTCCTTGATAAAATCCAATCGTATTCAGAGTCGCTAGACACGCTAGAAGCCGGACAAAATCCCAAAAACGACAGTTTAGTTCGGAGTATTGAAGATGTAAAACTTGCTTTGCTCGAGGCGTTTTGGGTAGGAAAAGTAGAGGATATACCTTCTGATGTTCCAGCGTGGTGTGAAATATGGCTCCGATATGAAAAATCCGATCATGCAGCAGCAGAGCAAGATCTTTCTACATGCTGTGAAGAATTCGGAATAGAACTCAATTCAAAGTGTATTGTTTTTCCAGAACGAGTAGTTCGACTCGTCCGAGGTACGCGTACACAATTATCGATGCTGCTTGAGGGGTGCAATTATTTAGCTGAAATTCGTAGAGCACAAGAACCAACAAGTTTTTTTGATGAGTTAACTGGTTCTGAACAAAAAGAATGGGTAAACGATTTGTTATCAAGAACAGAATTTCATCCTTCAAGTGCTTCGGTATGCATTCTTGATACAGGTATAATGTATTCACATCCACTTCTTCAACCAGCGATTGATGAGAACAACGTACAAGCGGTTAACGACCAATGGGGAAAAAATGACCATAACGGACATGGAACCGAAATGGCTGGCGTTGCATTGTACTATGATCTCAAGGACAAATTAAGTACTTCTGACACAGTTGATGTGTATCACCATCTGGAATCTGTAAAAATTTTGCCTCCTCACGGAGAGAATGATCCAGACTTGTATGGTGCGGTGACCGGGCAAGCTGTATCTTTGGCGGAAATTTCCAATCCGAATGCAAATCGTAGCATTTGTATGGCAGTAACATCATCACAATATAATACTAACGATGGAAGTCCAACATCGTGGTCTGCTGCTGTAGACAACATTTCATCCGGTGTGGGTGAAGAAGATGCAAAGCGGTTATTTTTCATTAGTGCTGGAAATGTTGATCCTTCTGAAATGCACGATTCAGGTTACCCCAATGCCAATGAAGTACATGTCGTTGAGAGTCCCGGCCAAGCATGGAATGCTTTAACTGTTGGAGCATACACGAAAGATGTCTGTGTTGATGATGAGAACTACAGAGGTTTTACTCCTGTTGCAGATAATGGACAGCTTTCGCCGTATAGTGCTACTTCTTTGATGTTCTCTAAAAAATGGCCAATTAAGCCAGAGATACTTCTCAATGGCGGCAATATGGTGACAAACGGTACCGATTATGATTCGTGTGCAGATTTATCATTGCTGACTACAGGAAAAAATCATTTGGTAAGGCCCTTTTCAACAATTTGGGCTACTAGTGCTGCTACTGCTCAGGCGGCATATATGGCTGCTCAGATATTTGCTGAATATCCCGATGCTTGGCCGGAAACGGTACGCGCACTATTAGTGCATTCAGCTCGCTGGACACCGCAAATGGAGCAGCAATTTTGTACAGACACAAGGAAATCCAGTGGTCGAAGACACCTGCTTCGCACATGTGGATATGGGGTTCCTGATCTTGAACGAGCAATTCAATGTGTAGACAATTCTGTGAATTTAATTATTCAAGAAGAAATGCAGCCATATGAAAAAGCGAATGGAGTATCTCAAATGAAAGAGATGCATTTGCATCAAATTCCATGGCCTTCAGAGGTACTTCAATCACTTGGAACAGTTGAAGTTGAGATGCGCGTTACTCTGTCGTACTTTGTTGAACCCGGCCCCGGAGAAAAAGGCTGGAAAGATCGTTACCGTTATCCTTCTTGTGGACTTCGTTTTGATGTCATCAATAGCAATGAGACAATAGAAGATTTCAAGAAAAGAGTTAACGTAAAGATGCGTGGAGATGATAAGGCTGACAGCGGTGACGGTAGTAGCGGTAGTGAGCGTTGGTTTCTTGGTTCGGACAATCGAGATGTCGGCTCCATTCATTCAGACTTTATTAAAGCAACTGCAGCAGAACTAAGCCAAGCAAAGTATTTGGCCGTCTACCCTGTAGTTGGATGGTGGAGAGAACGAAGCTACTTAGGAAAAGTTGAAAGTAAAATCAGATATTCCTTAATCGTATCTATTTCTACTCCGGATGTATCTGTGGATCTGTACACCCCAATTGTTGCACAGATTAATAATCCAATCGAAGTGGAAATCCCAACAGAATAACACCCTTATATAAAAGCGCAGCTTCTACTCTCAATGAATGGAAGCTGCGCTTTTATTTTTACTCACAAAACATTTCAAAAGGAGAATGCCCATGGATAAAGACTTTATGCTGAACTACTACGACAAAATGGTACGTCCAATATGGACGGAGCTGATGAAGACACCTCGCTATCAGAGGGTGGCTTGCGAACACGACAAGCTCGAACGTGAGTTCCGGCGGCTGTTGGATGAAAAACTGGGGCGGAAATATCTTGAACTGGACGATGCACTGTTCCGGGTGATGGATGACATCGCAGAAGCTATGTATATGAAAGGTGCCACAGATCGTGAGTTGATGATTCGTTAATACCATGAGTTATGACTACTTCTATGGTCAGTCAGGCGAATTGTTCTCCTACTTCCGAATCCCCAAGGCACTGTTCCAAGACCACCGTTTCCGGCAGATCTCCACCGATGCCCGGACGCTGTACGGCATTCTGCTGGACCGCATGAGCCTATCTGCAAAGAACGGCTGGCTGGACGAGCAGGGTCGGGTGTATATCATCTACACCGTCCGGGAAGTGCAGGAATCCCTCTGCTGCGCCGAGCACAAGGCGGTCAAGCTGTTCCGGGAACTGGAGGACACCGACCTCATCGAGCGTAAACGCCGTGGTCTGGGCAGACCCAGCCTGATCTACGTCAAGGACTTTTCCTCCGGCTTGCCAAAAGCGCAAGTACAGAATTGCCCAAACAGCAATTCAGGCGCTGCCGAAAGCGCAATTCTGGTGCAGCCAAAACCGCAAGCAAATAAGACTGATAAGAATAAGACAGAGTGGAACGATCCTGACCCTATCTATTCCAGGGGCATCCGGGAACAGCTTGAGGATTATTTTTATCAGACGTTGGAGGTAGACCTCCTGCTTCGGCTCTGCCCGGATGATGAGGATACCATCTACCAGATCGTAGACTTGCTTGTGGACACCTGTTCCACCAAACGGAAGATGTTGCGAATCGCCGGAGATGACAAGCCTGCCGAGGTGGTACGCGGTCGGCTGAAAAAGCTGAATGCCGACCACATCCGCTTTGTGCTGGATTCGCTGGCAGAAAACACTGCCCCGGTGCGGAACATGAAGCAGTATCTGCTGGCGATGCTCTACAATGCGCCTACCACCATGAACCTCTACTATCAAAACAAAACGAACCACGACTTTGCGCGCGGTTCTCCGAAAGCGGGGTGATGTTATCGCAAAGAAAGCTACGATTATTGCAGTCACCAATCAAAAAGGCGGTGTGGGAAAAAGCACCACCTGTGAAAATCTTGGCATCGGGCTGGCAATATCTGAACCGAAAAGAAAAAATCAATTCCAATGATGAATTTGTTGTGATTGATGCTGATTCGCTCCCGTCTGCCTGACCCGGTAGGCGGTTTTATTTTTGACCGGAGAGGTACACCAGAAAGCCAACTTCCGCCGCAGTTTGCGGCTTCAATATGCAGCTTCAGGTGTGTACGGACGGTCTACAACTTTCATTTATAAAGGAGAAACGACTATGGAATTCTTCAACTCTGCTATCGAAGTTCTTCAGACTCTGGTTGTCGCTCTGGGTGCTGGTCTCGGCGTGTGGGGTGCCATCAACCTGCTGGAAGGTTATGGTAACGACAACCCCGGCTCCAATGCTCATGTACGGTAGAGAAGCACAAGACATGGATAGCCAGCCCTGCCACTATTCCGAAGTCAGGGGAACGCAATAGAAAAATTCATAGCTGTATGCTATACTTAATTAGCATTTGAACATATCAAGCTGACACAGCAATCTCTTTGCTTGCCGTTAATGCGCGTCTACCAATAGTCCGCAGAAAGCAAGAGTAGCGTAAAGGTATAAAAATTTCAAACTTCTTTGTAACGAAATTCCGATTTCTCCGTCTAACCTATGAAGCTGAAGGAGGTGATGACAAGTATGGACTATGAAAAGCTCTATAAAGCCTACTATTTACAGGTATACTCGTATACTATTTCTCTTGCTAAAAATCGTGAGATAGCAGAGGAAATCACGCAGAACACATTCTATAAGGCTGTTTCTACAACATCACAATTCAAAGGTAAGTCAGATGAATTGACATGGCTCTGCTCCATAGCAAAAAATCTTTACCATGATGAAATGCGAAGCCGTCAGCGAGTAGCTGATGTGAGTGAAATCAATGACTTGCCATCAAATGAAAATGTTGAGAACTCAGTTACAGATTCTGACATGGCGTTCCGCATACACCTCGTTCTTCACCGTTTGGAAGAACCATACAAAGAAGTCTTTCAGCTTCGCGTATTCGGGGAACTATCTTTTTCACAAATCGCTGCAATTTTTGGAAAAACAGAATCATGGGCGAGAGTTACTTATCATCGTGCAAAGCTAAAAATTCAAGAAAGGATGGATGAAAAGCATGAGTAAACAATGCGATATTGTTCGAGATATTCTTCCGCTGTATGTTGACGGTGCTTGCAGCGAAGCAAGCGCAGAGATGGTAAAAGAGCATTTGAACGCCTGTGCTGACTGTAACGCAATTTATCAGAAATTGCTTTCTCACACGAGCGAAGATGTTCTTCACGAAGAAAGCGAAAGCGTTATTATGCGCCATGAGGCAAAAGAAAAGCAGAGGGGCAGAAAAAAGATAACTATTGCTGTTCTCGTTTCCATCACTCTTTGTATCATTGCAATTTTTACAGCTCTCTTTCTGTTACCTATAAACATTGCTTATGAGCCTGTCAAAATCGACTTCCCATTTGAGGTTGAAGATGTCGAAAGCGTTGAAATGTACCACTATGACGGAGTGCCTGCATCAGCAGAAAAGAAAGTAGTTGTTGCTGAAAATGATATAAAGACCCTGTATGATAAGTTCAAGGGCTTATCCCTAAAAGACAAAACAACTGAGGAAACTGCTGGAGCAGATGTGACCAGCTTTAGATTTAACCTCTCAGATGGAACAAGCTACGATTTGATTTACGCCTGCTATGGAGTTAAAAACGGCGAATTGAAGTCAGAAGCAGGCGGTTTTAAGTATTTCACAAGTGCGGATATTGGCTCTTATTGGAACAATTTGAATACGGAACTTGAAGCAATTCCTATCAATGAGAGTGAATTGCCGTGAGCAGATAGCAAACCCAGCCGAGCCTGTCAACAGTCAAGATGAACGGCGCAAATGCGCCGCCGTTGACAGCCCCGCCCGTCTTTGCTGTTCGGTAACCAAGAGGGCGACAGCATAAAATGCTGCCGCCCTCTGCCATTATTCAGAAAGGGGGATTTTCCATGACCGAACACGAAAAGTATCAAGAACATATTCGGCATACACACGATGCCTTTTGCAAGACTGTTATTCGCCACGCTGCCATAGACGCAGCCCGAAGCATACGCAGCCGCCGCAAGCGGGAAATCTCGCTTGAATATCTGATAGAAGAAAAACACTATCCATTCAGCACCACAGATAAATACTTTACAGAGCAATCCGGCATGAACAGCTATCCGCTTTTCGTCTGCGGTCAGATGGTGCTTTTGGAAAGTCCAGAGCTTGCCGCAGCCCTGTCCGCACTATCACAGATGGAACAGGAAATCATTTTCCTATACTACTTCCAACGATTGACGCATAGGGAGATTGGACGGAGATATGGACGGGCAGGCAACACAACCGGGCGGCGTATTCAGATGATTTTGCGGCGGCTACGGGCAGAGTTGGAGGGCTTGTCCTATGAGCCAGCTACTTTCCTATGAAACAATCGTTAAGGCAAGCGAGGGCGACCCGGAAGCTGTTGCCGCCGTCCTATCCCATTATGCCGGATATATCCGCTCTTGTGCGAAAATGGACGGACAGATCAACACAGATATGCAGGAACATATCGTCGGGCGGCTGATAGAAAGCCTGTTGAAGTTCCGCTTTGACCGCTAAGCAGAAAAGTTGTATAATTAGAGCCTGACAAATTAAACTTTAATGGGGGTGGAGCAAATGGAACAGATTATCAATTATAGAGACATACCCACAGATAAAAGGCTTGACATATTAAATGCTCTTGAGCGAATAGGTTTTTTTCCTGCATACGGCGGTGTGAAAACCATGCAACAAATTATGGAAAAGTCAGTTCCGGGTTCAGGTCCACAATTCTATTTCGTTTTCCGTGAAAATGAGTTGATAGGGTACAATTTTCTCATTGGTGACACTAAGAAATATAAAGCGTTCCCATGGCTTGCTGTTAGCAATATGGATGAGCAGAAGTTGGCTGTTTGCGAAGAACTGATGAAAATACAAATTGCTTTTTTTGAAGAACTCGGAATGCAAAAGATAGCAGATCATTGCGTTAGGATTATGGAAGATTACAGAAAAGGGATTGGAAAGCGAAAAGAAAGCGATTGCAGATAAATTCCATTTGAAAAACGGCTGACAATTTAATACCGCCGCCCATCACAGCGGCATATAAGCAGTAAATCTTGAAAAAGGTTTGCTGCTTTTTTTGCGCCTATTTTCAAAAATCTTTGGCAAACCACACCGCCGGATTGTTGTAGGGAGCAGGACGGGGAAATCAAAAAAATTTCCGCTGCATTTGCCAAAACGCACCTTTTTCACCGTTGTAGTGGTGAACAGCGGGCAGAACACGCCGCCGCAATCGCTATATTGGTGGAGCAAGCCAGTATATCCGCAAACCAGAGCCGCCGAGGAAAGCGGCAGTTTTTTAGAGCAAGATTCTACCGCAGTACCAAAATTCGCTTTTCGCTCATTTTGCCCCTGCGGGAATCTTGTTGGGGAGTGCCTTCCCCAAACCCTGCTTATGCGGCTTGCGCCGCTTGAAAATCCCTCAAAATATTTTTTCGGATTTTTCAAAAACAGTTCCGCTTCACACCCCGTTTTTCTCCTATTAGTGAGAGGACACCACGCACAGAAAGGAGGTTTTACCATGCGAAAACGATACAACACGCCGCACCGCAGCCGGGTAGTCAAGACACGCATTGAGATTTATTATTCTTTTGTTGGCAAGGTGGACTTGCCCGAATAACCGCCCGACCTATCCGACACAATGCGCAAGTGCCGGATAGGAACGGCAAAATTTTTTACACTTCTATTGCTTCTTTATCACACATCAATAAAGAGTCAGGGCATGAAGCAGCTCATGGCTGGCGGCGGTGTCGCTCTGGTGGGCATCACCCTGATTCCTCTGCTGTCTGGTCTGTTCGGCTAAGAGCCACAGGCGGGTTTTCCCGCCTGTACATACGCAATCGCTCTATCTTAGCTGTGGATAACAGCCCTTTAATAAGGAGTGCATTGCGGTACGAATCTCCACCCATCAGTGAAAGGCGGTGTCTTATGCAGTTTTTGACCCACATTATTTTTCTCCTGAACCTCCTCAAGACCCTTATCAACCATTTCAGCTAAGGACGGTGACTGAATAAGATAAAATCGAACTGAACCTTGAAAACCTGATATGGACAATATCCGTTTGATTTTGCTTTTCTCGCCAAAAGAAAGTGAGAATGCAATGAAAAAACGCGTTTATACCTTATACCGTGTTTCGACAAAGGGACAGGTCGAGAAAGACGACATCCCCATGCAGAAAGAAGCCTGCCGCAACTTTGCAGAAAGTCAGGGCTGGGAAATCGTCAAGGAATTTTCCGAAAAAGGCGTTTCCGGCTTCAAAAAATCTGCCAAAGAGCGTGACGAACTCCAGAAAATTCAACAGGCTGCGATGGAAGGCAAGTTTGACATCCTGCTGGTGTTCATGTTTGACCGTCTCGGTCGCCGTGACGATGAAACGCCCTTTATCGTAGAGTGGTTCACGAAGCAGGGCATCGAGGTCTGGAGCGTGAACGAAGGACAGCAGCGATTTGACACCCATGTGGACAAGCTGATGAACTACATCCGCTATTGGCAGGCATCCGGCGAAAGTCTGAAAACCTCTGTCCGTACCCGGACAAGGCTGGAACAGCTCACCGGGGAAGGCCACTATACAGGCGGCACCGTGGCTTTTGGCTACAAGCGTGTCCGCCTTGGTCGGGTGAACAAGAAGAATCAGGAAGTCTGCGACCTTGTGATTGATGAAGCGGAAGCTGAGATCGTCCGGCTGATTTTCCACAAGTACGTTTACGAGGGCTACGGCGCACAGAAGTTGAGCCACTATCTTTATGAACAGGGAGTCGTAGGACGGAACAACAAAAATATCCCCAACACCAGCATCGTTCGGATGATCAAGAATAAAGGATACACGGGGTACCTCATCAACGGTGCGGTGGAAACCGAGTGCCCACAGCTCCGCATCATCGAACCAGAGCTGTTCGAGCAGGCACAGGAACTGCGGCAGGCACGCACTTGTGAGCGTGGCGGTACTTCACTGGGCACCAGCTCCAAAGCCCTGTTGACCGGGCTGGTCTACTGTGCCCACTGTGGCAACCGCTTGAGCCTGACCAGCAGCGGACGGACACACACCTACGCCGATGGGCATACGGTGAAAGAAGTCCGGCCCCGGTATAGCTGCTTTTACAAGATCCGGCATCCGGGTGACTGTGATGGGCAGTCCGGCTATGGTGTTTCTAAGCTGGATTCCATTGTAGAAGAAGTTGTCCGGCAGATCTTCGCACAGTTCCGGGAGGTTTCCCGGAAGAAGCTGCTGGAATCGGTCAAGACCAACGATGCCGCTCGCATCCAGAAGAAGGTCAAGAAAATCCAGAAAGACTTGGAAAGCAAGCAGAAAGAACTGGACGACCTGAAAGCCGAAACCATCCTCGTCATCCGGGGCGTAAGTGCCTTGGACAAAGAACTGCTCGGCACACTGGTAGCCGAGGCAAGAGAGACTTTGGAAACTCTGGAAAAGCAGCTCGTGCAGGCACAGGAAGAATACGAAGAAGCCACCAAAACGGCAAAGCGCAGCAACTACATCTGCAACGAGCTGTTTACATGGGCGGATGTGTACGACACCGCCAACCACGATGAACGCCGCGCTATCTTGCAGCAGTTCATTACGGAGATTCGTGTCCGAAAAGACTACGAAATCTCGATCACCCTGAACGCCAGCTTCAACCAAGTGGAACAGCTCAAGGCTGTGTCAACCTACGATGGTGCGGAAATTTTTGAAGAAATTTCCGAGAAGGGGGCATAAAAGCGATGCGCTTGCCCGCAGCACTCTGCAAACTGCAAAGAAAGAAGCGTGAAACCGATGGATTTTCAAAAAGTACATGGATGACCCCGCCCGGTTCGCATCCGACTTCAGGGTTCGGAGCCCGGCACGGTCTGCCAAAGTTTTTTAGGCATAAAAAACGCCGCATCGTACAAAACGATGCGGCAAATTGGTGGACCTAGAGGGATTCGAACCCTTGACCTCTCGGATGCGAACCGAACGCTCTCCCAGCTGAGCTATAGGCCCATATTTAGGGGCGTGACTCGGTTGGGCGACCAACCGACATACTCCCCATTCTAAAGCCCACAACTCTGTGGGGCACAAAAGCGATACGCTTGCACTCCCAGCTGAGCTATAGGCCCATATTTGTTTTTCAGAACGAGAACAGTGTAACTCTTTTAGAAAGATTTGTCAAGGACTTTTCACCCGGGCGGCCTGCAGGGAATGGCCGGGTGGATCTGCCGTTTCTTAAAAAACGACAGATCCTTTATAGCAGTTTGCGTTTTTAATGCACAAGCAACGGCCGCAAACTGCATATCGCAAAGATGCCGTTTTGACCGGCACTATTTTTGAAAATTGCGATAGTAAAAATAACAGTGGCTCTCAGAGAAAAAGCGTGCTACAATAATGCTGAGACTTCTGTACATAAAAAGTCTATCACCCAAAGTCAGGAGGACAACGGTTATGGAATTTACTAAGGTCGTTGCAGAGCGTTATTCCTGCAAGAATTTCAGCACACGTAAGGTAGAAGCCGAGAAGCTGACGGAGATCCTGGAAGCGGGGCGGCTGGCCCCGACCGCCAAGAATTTGCAGGAGCAGCGCATCTATGTGCTGCAGTCGGAAGAAAGCCTGGCAAAGCTCGACAAGGTGACGCCCTGCCGCTATGGTGCGTCTACCTGCCTCGTCGTGGCCTTCGATAAAAACAGCGTCTTTACTTATCCCGGCGGAAAGCGGGACTCCGGCGTGGAGGATGCCGCCATCGTGGCGACCCACCTGATGCTGGCCGCCGCCAACGCAGGTGTGGACAGCTGCTGGCTCAACTTCTTTGATCCGGATGAGCTGGCCAAGGAACTGGGATTGCCGGAAAATGAAGAGGTCCTGATGATCCTTGACCTCGGCTATGCCGCAGAGGGCGCAGGGCCGCTGGCAAACCACGGCTCGAGAAAGCCCCTGTCCAAGACGGTCGCATACCTGTAATACGCAAAAACACCCGGAGATGCTTCCGGGTGTTTTTGCGTTATTGTCCGACGATGCGCCAGTGTTCGGGCCTGTTGTGATCGGTGGTCACGCCGTCGTCGGTATACATCCGGTAGGGCGCAGGCAGGCCGTCGGGCGCGAAGCGCCAGAAGGTGAGGGCCGTATCGTTCAGCTGGGCGGTGTTGGCGGCGGGCTGTGCTACCGGTACGGTGTGGCCCGGACGGATGAAGAGCAGCACCTCGTCAAGTTCGCAGGGCAGATAGTGCCGCCCGGCGGACAGAACTTCCTCGTCGTAGTCGGAGACGCTGCGCAGACGCAGCATCTTCATCGCCTCAGGCAGATAGACCGTCCGGCCATGGGCGTTCTGGGTGTGGACGGGTGCGACCATCAGGCCCTCGCCAAGAAGCAGCTGGTCGTCCACCTCCCGGGCGTCGGGGTCGGCAGGGTAGTCAAAAGCCAAAGGCCGGAAGTAAGGTGCGTCCTCAAGCGCGGCTTTCATGAACTCACTGTAGAGGTAGGGCAGGAGGGCGTACCGCAGATCCAGCATATTGCGGATGGCAGGCAGAACGTCGGTAAAGCGGTAAAATTCCTGCTCTCGGCTCTCGGCGTCGGCGTGGTTGCGCATGAGAGGTGTGAACAGTCCGAACTCGAGCCAGCGGAGCGCTAAATCGGGGGTGGTGTCCTCACTGAAACCGCAGAGGTCGGCACCGCTGTATAGGAAGCCGCACATCTGGACGGCAGGCATCATCTGGATGTTGGCCAGCAGCTGGCTCCACGAGGAGTGATTATCGCCCAGCCAGATCCCGCCCCAACGGTGGGCGCCGATGATGCTGCTGCGGCAGTAGAGCAGAGTGCGCTGGCCGGGACGCAGGGTCTGGAACGCCTCGCCGGCAGCCCGGGTCATGCAGCCGCCGTAGAGGTTGTGGACGCGGTCGTGGCGCACCCGCCCGGCAGCGGTATCGTGGTAGAAACTGCGGTAGTCCTCGGGGGCATTCATCAGGCTCATCACCGAGCGCACCAGCCCGAAGAAATCGTTCTGGTCGAGGTTATCCTTCCGGCTGAGGGCGGCGGCATTCTCGAAGAAGGCTTTCAGCCGCTCAGGGGAGTAGAAGAGGGCGGGCTCGTTCATATCGTTCCAGAAGCCCTCGATGCCGAGGTCGGTGAGCACCTTGTACTGCCTGCCGAACCACGCCCGGGCCTCGGGACAGAGAAAGTCGGTGAAGTAGGCCTTGCCGGGCCAGACCGCAGCCACAAAGGGTGTGCCGTCTTCTTTGGTGCAGAAATAGCCCTTCTCGAGGCCCTCGCGGCAGACGGGGTCATTGTCATCACAGCGGATGCCTGCGTCGATGATGGGGACGAGCCGGATGCCCTCGGCTTTCAGGTCGGCGGCAAGTTTTCCGAGGTCGGGGAAGCGGGCCTTGTCGATGGTAAAATCAGCGTAGGACTGCATGTAATCAATGTCCATGCAGATCATGTCCAGCGGCAGACCGTTGGCCTTGTACTGCGCGGCCACCTCCCGGATGTCGGCCTCCGTCTTGTAGCCGAAGCGGCTCTGGGCCAGACCAAACGCCCACTTGGGCGGGATATAGCTGGGGCCGATGAGCTGCCGGAATCTCTTTGCAACCTCTGCCGCTGTAGGGGCTGTGATGAGGTAGAGCGCATAGTTCGGCTCTGCCGTGGCAAAGCGGAGGGTGTCGTGACGGGTATAGCCGATGTCGTAGCTCACTTTGCCCGGGAAATCGATGAAGATGCCGATGCATTCGCTGCCGTCGGCAGGGGAGATGAGCAGAAAATTGTGGGCGGCATAGTAGGAAAGCCGGTCTTCGCCGTGCTCACTCTCGTCGGTGTTGTTCGTCTCGTAGTGCCAGCCGCGCTTGTTGAGGCCCCGGGGCATCTCGCCCAAGCCATAGACGATGTCCTTCTCCTGCATGACATACTGCCAGCCATCGCCGTCCGGTGTCAGGTAAGGCACGGGGCCGGTCTCGGCGGGCAGGTCCAGCACGACGCTCTCAGTGGGAAAAGGCTTCCCGATGACAAAACGCTGTATCATAAACAGAGTGCTCCTCTCAGATGATCTTATGTCTATGGTACGCCGTCCGGCCCGGTGGGGCAAGAGAGAAAACCGTCAGAACGATACAACAAAACCGGCATTTTCGGCAGAACAGGCGACCCGGGGCTTGTTTGGGCAGGGGAAAATGGTATATAATAAGTATATTCTAGGAATAAAAGGGAGAACCATCATGTATCAAAAAGGAATCAAGCGGCTGCTGGCCGTGGTACTGTCGGCCTGCGGGCTGCTGGTGCTGTCGCCGCTGCTGCTTTTGCTCTGCCTTGCCATCAAGCTGGACTCGCCGGGGCCGGTGTTCTTCAAGCAGAAGCGGGTGGGCATCCATAAGAGCTATTTCAACATCCTGAAATTCCGCACCATGCGCATCGACACCCCCCACGACATGCCCACCCATCTGCTCCACGACCCGGAGCAGTATATCACCCGGGTGGGCCGTTTCCTGCGCAAGACCAGTCTGGACGAGCTGCCCCAGCTGTGGAATATCCTTGTGGGCGATATGGCAGTCATCGGTCCGCGCCCGGCCCTCTGGAATCAGTACGACCTGCTGGCCGAACGGGATAAGTACGGCGCAAACGACGTCCGCCCCGGCCTGACCGGCTGGGCGCAGATCCATGGCCGCGACGAGCTGGAGATCGCGGAGAAAGCGAAGCTCGACGGCTGGTATGTGGAGCATATGAGCTTCTGGCTGGACATCAAATGCTTCTTCGGCACCATCAGGGCTGTGGCCGACCACGACGGCGTGGTGGAGGGCGGCACCGGGACGCTGCACGAAGAAGGAAAGTGATTCGTCCTTTCTCTTGATTTATCCCCCGAAAAGCGTATAATAAAACAGTACACAAGACACAGAAGGAGGATTTCCATGGAACGCACCTATATCAATGAGGTACAAAAGGAAATTGGCAGCACGGTCAAGGTGCAGGGCTTTATCGAGAACCTGCGCAACAGCAAATATATGGCCTTCATCGTGCTGAAGGATATTACCGGCAAACTTCAAATCACCGTCGAGAAGGAGGACCACCCTGAGCTGGTGGACACCATCGACAAGCTGACCCCGGACTCTGTCATCACCGTCACCGGCAAGGTGATGGAGAACGACTACGTCAAGATGGGCGGCATCGAGATGATCCCCGAGGCCATCGAGATCGAGAGCATCGCCGACGCGCTGCCCATCGTCCGCAAGGAGATCGCCGCCACCAAGAAGAAGAAGGCTGTGGAGCGTTCCAGTATCGACCAGCGCATCGACTACCGCTGGATCGACCTGCGCACCGATGAGAACCAGCTGATGTTCAAGGCACAGAGCTGCTTCGTCAACGCCATGCGTCAGTTCCTGCTCGAGCGCAGCTTCATCGAGATCCACACCCCGAAGCTCATCGCTGCCGCCAGCGAGAGCGGCTCTGAGGTGTTCAAGGTGGACTACTTCGACCGCAACGCCTATCTGGCCCAGAGCCCTCAGTTCTATAAGCAGATGGCCATGGCCGCCGGCTTCGAGCGCATCTTCGAGACCGGCCCCGTCTTCCGCGCGGAGAAGAGCTACACCAACAAGCACTCCACCGAGTTCTCCGGCTTTGACCTCGAGTTCAGCTACATCACCTCTTACAAGGACGTCATGAAGATGGAGGAAGAGCTTCTGACTGCCGGCCTGAAGGCCGTCAAGGAGCAGTACGGTGAGCAGATCAAGGAGCTGTTTGGTCTGGAAGTCGTCGTCCCCACCACGCCGTTCCCTGTGGTCAAGCTGGCCGACCTGTACAAGGCTCTGGAAGAGGAGTTCGGTTACACTGTCGATGAGAGCGAGAAGGGCGACCTGACCACCGAGGCCGAGCGCCTGAGCTACGACTGGGTCAAGAAGCACTACGGCCACGAGTTCCTGTTCATCACCGACTACTCCGCCGAGAAGCGTGCTTTCTACCACATGCGCGACGAGAACGGCGTGCCGCAGGGCTACGACCTCATCTGGCGCGGCGTGGAGATCACCACCGGCGCACAGCGTGAGCATCGCTACGACGTGCTGAAGAAGCAGGCAGAGGAGAAGGGCCTGGCCGATGACGTCAAGTTCTATCTGGAGTTCTTCCAGTACGGCTGCCCCCCGCACGGCGGCTTCGGTCTGGGCATCGACCGTCTGACCATGCTGCTCTGCGGCCAGTCCATCAAGGACGCCGAGTTCCTGTTCCGCGGCCCCAACCGTCTGACTCCGTAACCTCTTTCAGGCTCTCCCCTTGGGAGAGCTGGCGCAAAGCGCCTGAGAGGGCAAGGATGCGGACAGAGAATCGCAGGCGCGGCGATAGTATCGCTCTGACAAAGGGCTTGCTTATCGCTGTGCGGCAGCTCTTTCGTACCGGGCTTGCCCTCTCCGTCACCTTCGGTGACACCTCTCCCAATGGGAGAGGCTTACAGCAACAACAAAAAAGCCAGCGCACATTTCTCGTGCGCTGGCTTTTCTGCATCTTACAGCTTACTGGATGCCGGTGACCTTGTAGTCCTGTGCCTCGACGGCGTTCTTGAGCACGTCGTCGGCGACCTCGGCGTTCAGGGTGACGATGGCGGTGCCGGCCTCGTGGCTCACGACAGCCTCGTCCACCTCGGGCAGGGCTTCCAGAGCCTTCTTCACGCGGGCTTCGCAGTGGCCGCACATCATGCCTTCCACTTTCAGGGTCTTCTTCATGGTATTATCCTCCGTTTTGACTTCGGGCGCTTCGGCGTCCGATTTTTTGTTATTTTCAGCCGCAGACTGCACCGGGGCAGCAGCGGGAGAAGCGGTTTTGTGGTCGTGCCTGGTGCTGTGCAAATCGAACAGGTTCAGCCGCAGGGCGTTGCTCACGACGCAGAAGCTGGACAGGCTCATGGCAGCAGCACCGAACATGGGATTCAGGGTCAGACCGAAGGGGATGAACAGACCAGCCGCCAGCGGGATGCCGATGATATTGTAGATGAACGCCCAGAACAGGTTCTCGTGGATGTTCCGCAGGGTGGCGCGGCTGAGGCGGATGGCCGCAGGCACGTCCGAGAGCTTCGAGTTCATCAGCACGACGTCGGCGGCGTCAATGGCCACGTCGGTGCCTGCGCCGATGGCAATGCCGGTGTCGGCACGGGTGAGGGCGGGAGCGTCGTTGATGCCGTCACCCACCATGGCCACCTTGCCGCTGGCCTGCAGCTGGCGGATGACGGCCTCCTTGCCGTCGGGCAGGACGCCCGCGATGACCTCGTCCACGCCCGCCTGCCTGCCGATGGCATCGGCGGTGCGCTGGTTGTCGCCGGTGAGCATCACGACCCGGATGCCCATGTTCTGCAGCTGACGGATGGCTTCGGGGCTGTCCTCCTTGATGGTGTCGGCCACGGCGATAACGCCCAGCAGACGGCCTGCGCCGCCGAAGAAGAGGGGAGTCTTGCCCTCAGAGGCCAGCTTTTCAGCCTGCTGTGCCAGTGCGGCGGGCAGGGTGAGCTTGGTCTGGATGAAGGCGGCATTGCCGGCATAGATGCCCATGCCGTTCAGCTTGGCCGCCAGACCATTGCCCGGCAGGGCCGCGAAGTCAGTGACTTCCGGGGGAGTGATGGCCTTTGCCTCAGCGTCGGCCAGAACAGCCTTTGCCAGAGGGTGCTCGCTGCGGCTTTCCAGCGCGGCGGCCAGCGTCAGCAGCTCCGTCTCGGAGACGCCCTCGGCAGGCAGCAGGTCGGTGACGCGGGGTGCGCCCTCGGTGATGGTGCCGGTCTTGTCCAGCGCCACGATCTGGGTGCGGCCTGCGGCTTCCAGCGAGGCGGCAGTCTTGAAGAGGATGCCGTTTTTTGCGCCGAGACCATTGCCGACCATAATAGCCACAGGTGTTGCAAGGCCCAGTGCGCAGGGGCAGCTGATGACCAGAACGGAGATGCCGCGTGCCAGCGCATAGCCCAGCTCATGGCCCAGCAGCAGCCAGACGATGGTGGTCACGACGGCGATGGAGATGACCGCCGGGACGAAGAAGCCCGACACGGTGTCAGCGATTTTTGCGATAGGAGCTTTGGTGGCGGCGGCATCGCTGACCATCTTGATGATCTGAGCCAGCGTGGTATCCTCGCCCACGCGGGTAGCCTCACAGCGGAGGAAGCCCGACTGATTGGTGGTGGCGGCGCTGACTTTGTCGCCGACGGCCTTGTCTACCGGGATGCTCTCACCGGTCAGGGCGCTCTCGTTGACTGCGCTGGTGCCTTCCAGCACCACGCCGTCCACCGGGATATTCTCGCCGGGGCGGACCACAAAGACGTCGCCCTTCTGCACGTCGGCGATGGCCACGGTCACTTCCGCGCCGTTCCGTACCAGCGTAGCAGTCTTGGGGGCCAGCTTCATCAGGCTCTTGAGGGCGTCGGTGGTCTTGCCCTTGGAGCGGGCTTCCAGCATCTTGCCCACCGTGATGAGGGTCAGGATCATGGCGGCAGACTCGAAGTAGAACTCCATCATATAGTGCATGACGAGCTCGTCGTTGCCATCCACCTGGGCACGGGTCATGGCGAAGAGGGCGTAAGTGCTCCACACGAAGCTTGCCATGGAGCCGAGGGCCACCAGCGTATCCATGTTGGGTGCGCCGTGGATGAGGCCCTTGAAGCCGTTGATGAAGAACTTCTGGTTGATGACCATGACGATGCCCGCCAGCAGCAGCTGGACAAGGCCCATGGCGACGTGGTTGCCATCGAACCAGTGGGGCAGGGGCCAGCCCCACATCATGTGGCCCATGGAGAAGTACATCAGCACCAGCAGGAAGCCCAGCGAGGCGATGAGACGGCGCTTGAGCTTCGGCGTCTCGCGGTCGGCCAGTGCGTCGAGGTCGGCGCTGGTGTCAGCGGCCTTACTGGCGGAGGCGCTCTTCGGGCTTGCACCGTAGCCTGCCTCCTGCACAGCCGAGAGGATGGCGGCAGGGGAGGCTGTGCCTTCCACGCCCATGGAGTTTGTCAGAAGGCTCACCGAGCAGCTCGTGACGCCCGGCACCTTCTTCACGGCCTTTTCCACCCGGGCAGAGCAGGCCGCGCAGCTCATGCCTGTGACATTGTATTGTTCCATTGTGGATTCCTTTCCCTCTTATAGGATGCCCGGAACGGGGTCATTTCATGAGCCGGGGCAGCAGCTGCAGCAGTTCGTCCAGCTTCTGCGTCTCGCCGGCTTTCAAATCGTCGGCCACGCAGGTGCGGATGTGCTGGCCCAGAAGCTCTTTGGAAAAGCCGTTCAGTGCAGCGTTCACCGCAGCCACCTGCACCAGAATATCGGCGCAGTAGACGTCCTTGTCCAGCATCGCGCGGATGCCACGCACCTGGCCCTCAATGCGGCTCAGCCGGTTGGCAAGGGCGCGGTACTCCTCAGGGGTACGGTCCTTGTGGCGGCAGCAGGAGGGGACAGTGTCCTTTTCGGCAGGCTCAGCGGCGCAGCAGCAGGGCTTTTTTTCAGCATCAGTCATAGCAGATAACTCCTTTCCGGGTGTATCAGTGTGAAGAGGAAATGTACCCTGTGGGGGTAAATCTCCCGACACTCTGATTTTACCACTTGGGGGTATCTATTTCAAGCGGGTAGGAAATACTAACTGTGAAAACTTTGTGAAAATAAAAGCCCCGAAATGCAGAAACGGGAGCCTCCCGCTGAAGGAAAGCTCCCGTTTCTGTTTAGGATAGGAAAGAGAATGTCATAAATAGGGGGGTCACAGATTGGTGTAACCCATCAGATAGCGGTCCACCTCGGCGGCGCAGTCGCGGCCCTCCCGCAGGCCCCAGACCACGAGGCTCTGGCCCCGGCGCATATCGCCGCAGACAAAGACCTTGTCTACATTGGTGCGGAAGCCGTGGTCGGCCACATTGCCCCGGGCGTTCCGCTCCACGCCGAACGCCTCGGCCACATAGTCCTCGCAGCCCACGAAACCGGCGGCGATAAAGGCCAGCTGGCAGTCGTAGGTGAACTCTTCGCCGGTGGGTACCATGCTGGTGCGGCCGGTGTCGGGGTCACGCTGGGGCTTGAGATAGGAGATGACCGCGCCGGTCAGGTTGCCGGCGTCGTCCTTCAGAAACTCTTTGACGGTGGTCTGGTAGACGCGGGGGTCTTTGCCGAACTTGGCAAGACACTCGGTCTGGCCGTAGTCCACCTTCAGAACCTTGGGCCACTCGGGCCAGGGATTATTCGCGGCCCGTTCTTTCGGGGGCTGGGGCATCATTTCCAGTGCCACGAGGTCGGTGCAGCCCTGCCGCAGGGCGGTACCCTGACAGTCGTTGCCGGTGTCGCCGCCGCCGATGACGAGGACATTCCTGCCTGCCGCGTTGATGGCCCTGCCGTCGGCAAACTTGCTGTCCAACAGACTCCTGGTCACGCTGGTGAGGTAGTCTACCGCGAGGTAAACTCCCTTCGCGTCGCGGCCCGGGACGTTCAAATCGCGGGCTTTCTTGGCACCGCAGCAGAGCACGATGGCGTCATAGCTGTTCAAGATCTCAGCGGCATCCACAGCCCCACCCACATCCATATTGGTGCGGAACTCGACGCCTTCGGCCTGCATGATCTTGATGCGGCGCTCGATGACGGATTTGTCCAGCTTCATGTTGGGGATGCCGTACATCAGCAGACCGCCCACACGGTCAGCACGCTCGAAGACGGTGACGGCATGACCCCGGATGTTGAGGTATTCGGCCACCGACAGGCCCGACGGGCCGCTGCCGATGACGGCCACGCTCTTGCCGGTGCGGGCCGGAGGCGGGGCGGCATGGAGCCAGCCCTTGGCGTAGCCCGTCTCCACGATGGCGTGTTCGTTCTCCCGGACAGTGACGCTGCTGCCGGTGACGTCGCCGCAGGTGCAGGCGGCCTCACACAGGGCAGGGCAGACCCGGCTCGTGAACTCCGGGAAACGGTTGGTGGTGCGCAGGCGGCGGAGGGCCAGCTCCCATTTGCCCTGATAGACCAAATCGTTCCACTCGGGGATGAGGTTGTTCAGCGGGCAGCCGGAGGCCATGCCGCCGATCATCATGCCCGCCTGGCAGAAGGGGACGCCGCAGTCCATGCAGCGGGCTGCCTGGGTCTGCTGCTCCTCCCGGGAGAGCCAGATGTGAAATTCGTTAAAGTTTTCAATGCGCTCCAGCGGCGGAACATCCGTGCTGGTCTTGCGCGTGTAATCCATAAAACCAGTGAGTTTTGCCATGATGTTCCCCTCCTTACTTGTTCTTCTGCACGGCGTAGAATGCTTCGATCTGCGCCTGCTCGCCGTCGAGCCCGCGCTCTTCCATGGAGGCGATGACCCGCAGCATATGGTCGTAATCGTAGGGGAGGACTTTCTTAAATTTGGGCAGGAACTCGCTGAAATTGTCCAGGATCTCCTTGCCGCGGGGCGAGCCGGTCAGCTCGACGTGCTCACGGATGAGCTCTTTCAGGGTGGCGACGTCGTACTTGTGCTCCACCGGCTCAAGGCTGACGGTCTCCTTGTTCACCCGCTGGTAGAAGTCCCAGTTCTCATCCAGCACATAGGCGATGCCGCCGGTCATGCCGGCTGCAAAGTTCTTGCCGGTCTGGCCCAGAACGACGACGGTGCCGCCGGTCATGTACTCGCAGCCGTGGTCGCCCACGCCCTCGACGACGGCCACAGCGCCCGAGTTGCGGACGCAGAAGCGCTCACCGGCCACACCGGAAACAAAGGCTTTGCCGCTGGTGGCACCGTAGAGCGCCACGTTGCCGATGATGATGTTCTCTTCGGGTTTGAAGGTGATGCCCTCGGGCGGGCGGACGACGAGCTTGCCGCCGGAGAGGCCCTTGCCCATGTAATCGTTGCAGTCGCCGGTCAGTTCCAGCGTCAGGCCCTTGGGAATGAATGCGCCGAAGCTCTGGCCGCCTGCACCGGTGCAGTGAACGGTGTAGACGTCATCGGGCAGGTCGCTGCCGTACTTGCGGGTGATCTCGCTGCCGAAGATGGCACCAAAGGCGCGGTCGGTGTTGGAGACATCCAGCTTCACGCTCTGAGGGGTCTTGCTGTTGAGCTTGAATTTCTTCATCAGCACCTTCATGTCCAGAGTGTCTTCCAGATGGAAGTCGTAGGTGTCTTCCTTCTGGAAGTGGACATTGCTGTTGACGATGGCGGGGTTGTGCAGGATGCAGTCGAGGTCCATCTTGGACATCCGGCTGTCGGCAGGGGCAGGCTTGACATGGAGCAGGTCGGTGCGGCCCACCAGCTCGTCGATGGTACGGATGCCCAGCTTTGCCATGTATTCGCGCAGCTCCTGCGCCACGAAGGTCAGGTAGTTGATGATATACTCGGGCTTGCCGCGGAAGTGCTTGCGCAGCTCGGGGTTCTGGGTGCAGATGCCCATGGGGCAGGTGTCGAGGTTGCAGACACGCATCATGACGCAGCCCATGGTCATCAGCAGAGAGGTGCCGAAGCCGAACTCCTCAGCGCCCAGCATACAGCTGATGGCCACATCGCGGCCGGAGAGCAGCTTGGAATCGCTCTCGATGCGCACACGGGTGCGCAGGCCGTTGAGGATAAGGGTCTGGTGGGTCTCGGCGATGCCAAGCTCCCAGGGCAGACCGGCATCTTTGATGGAGTTGCGGGGCGCTGCGCCCGTGCCGCCGTCGTAGCCGGAAACAAGGATGACCTGTGCGCCGCCCTTGGCGACACCGGCAGCGATGGTGCCGACGCCGGCCTCACTGACCAGCTTGACGTTGATGTTGGCGTGGCGGTTGGCATTCTTGAGGTCGTAGATAAGCTCTGCAAGGTCTTCGATGGAGTAGATGTCGTGGTGCGGCGGGGGAGAGATGAGGCCGACACCGGTAGTGCTGTGACGGGTCTTGGCGATCCACGGGTACACTTTTGCGCCGGGCAGATTGCCGCCCTCGCCGGGCTTTGCGCCCTGTGCCAGTTTGATTTGGATCTCCTCTGCCGAGACAAGATACTTGCTGGTGACGCCGAAGCGGGCGGAAGCCACCTGCTTTATCTTGGAATTGCTCTCGCTGTGGTAGCGCTCTTCGGGCTCACCGCCCTCGCCGGTGTTGCTCCGGCCGCCGAGGCGGTTCAGCGCGATGGCGATGGTCTCGTGGGCCTCGCTGCTCAGCGCGCCGTAGCTCATGGCAGCGGCCTTGAACCGCTTGACAATGGAGCTTACCGGCTCCACCTCGTCCAGCGGGATGCCGCCGTCGGGGGCATAGTTGAAGTCCAGCAGACTGCGCAGATGGACGCCGTTCTGGCCCATGTTGTCCACGGTGTGGGTGAACTGCTTGAAGGTGTCGTAGTCACCGGTGAAGCAGGCTTTCTGGAACAGGTGGATGGTCTGGGGGTTGAAGAGGTGCTCTTCCTTGCCGCTGCGGAACTTGTGGGCGCCGCCGTCTTCCAGCTGCATGTTGATGTCAAGGCCCAGCGGGTCGAAGGCTGCGTTGTGCAGGGCCTCCACGTCAGCCTGAATGTCCTCGAGGCCGATGCCGCCCACACGGCTCACCGTGCCGGTGAAATACTTGTCGATGACATCCTTGGAGATGCCGACGGCCTCGAAGATCTGGCTGCTCTGGTAGCTCTGGATGGTGGAGATGCCCATCTTGGAGGCGATCTTCACGATGCCGCCCAGCACAGCCTTGTTGTAGTCGTCCACGGCGGCGTAATAATCTTTGTCCAGCAGGCCGTCGTCGATGAGCTGGCCGATGGTCTCATGGGCCAGATAGGGGTTGACGGCACAGGCACCGTAGCCCAGCAGAGCGGCAAAGTGATGCACTTCATGAGGCTCTGCGCTCTCGAGGATGAGAGCCAGTGCGGTGCTCTTCTTGGTGCGGATGAGGTACTGGGACACGGCAGAAACCGCCAGCAGGCTGGGGATGGCCACATGGTACTCGTCAATGTCCCGGTCGGACAGGATGATGATGTTCGCACCCTCTTTATAAGCGCGGTCTACCTCCAGGAAAACGCGGTCGATGGCCTTTTCGAGGCTGGTGTTCTTGTAGTAGTTGATGGAGACAGTGGAGACTTTGAAGCCCGGGACGTTCATGTACTTGATGCGGAGAAGGTCAGTGGACGTGAGGATGGGATTGTTGACCTTGAGCACCTTGCAGTTTTCGGGCTTGTCTTCCAGCAGGTTGCCGTGTGCGCCCACATAGACGCTGGTGGAGGTGACGACCTTCTCGCGGATGGCGTCGATGGGCGGGTTCGTGACCTGTGCAAAACGCTGCTTGAAATAATTGAAGAGCGGCGGGTGCTGGCCGCTGAGGACGGCAAGCGGGGTATCGGTACCCATTGCGCCGGAAGGCTCTGCGCCCTGACGTGCCATGGGCAGGATGAGGGTGCTGATGTCCTCATACTTGTAGCCGAACACCTTCTGCAGGCGCAGCAGGTCGTCACCGGTGTAGCTGGGGGTCTTGATGTTGGGGATCTTGAGGTCCTTCAGCTGGACGAGGTTGCGGTCTATCCACTCGCCGTACGGCTCACGGCTGGCGTAGTATTCCTTCAGCTTCTCGTCGTCCACGACTTCGCCCTTGACGGTGTCCACCAGCAGCATCTTGCCGGGGCGGAGACGGTCTTTGACCAGAATGTTTTCCGGCTCACAGGGCAGCACGCCCACCTCGGAAGAGAGGATCATCCTGCCGTCTTTGGTGATGTAGTAGCGGCTGGGGCGCAGACCGTTGCGGTCCAGCACAGCGCCTACCACGTCGCCATCGGAGAAGAGAATGGCGGCGGGGCCGTCCCAGGGTTCCAGCATGGTGGCGTAATACTGGTAGAAGTCCCGCTTTTTCTGGCTGATGTTCTTGTTGTTCTCCCATGGCTCCGGGATGGTGATCATAACGGCCAGCGGCAGGTCCATGCCGTTCATCACCATGAACTCGAGGGCGTTGTCCAGCATGGCGGAGTCGGAGCCGGAGGTGTTGATGATGGGCAGGATCTTGTTCATATCCTCCTTCATGATGGGGGAGGAGATGGTCTCTTCACGGGCCAGCATGGCGTCGGTGTTGCCCTTGATGGTGTTGATCTCGCCGTTGTGGAGGATGAAGCGGTTGGGGTGGGCGCGCATCCAGCTGGGGTTGGTGTTGGTGGAGAAGCGGCTGTGGACCATGCCGATGGCGGATTCATAGTCCTCGTCCTGCAGATCGAGGTAGAACTGGCGCAGGTCGTGGACGAGGAACATACCCTTGTACACGATGGTGCGGCTGGACAGGCTGGGGACATAGGTGCCGTTGCTGGCCTGCTCGAAGACCCGGCGGACGATGTAGAGCTTGCGGTCAAAGTCGATGCCCTTGCTCACCTTGGCGGGCTTTTTGATGAAGCACTGCCAGATGGCGGGCATACAGTCGCGGGCTTTCTGGCCCACGGCGTCGGGGTCTACAGGCACTTCGCGCCATGCCAGAAACTCGAGGCCCTCTTTGCGGGTGACAAGCTCAAAAAGCTTCATGGCCTGGGCGCGCAGGTGTTCGTTCTGGGGGAAGAAAAACATACCAACACCGTATTCGCGCTCGTTGCCAAGGCTGATGTTCAGCTCGTCGGCTACCTTGGCAAAGAAGCGGTGGCTGATCTGCAGCATGATGCCCACGCCGTCGCCGGTCTTGCCCTCGGCGTCCTTGCCGGCGCGGTGCTCAAGGCGCTCCACGATGGACAGCGCATCGCTGACGGTCTGGTGGCTCTTGCGGCCCTTGATGTCCACGACGGCACCGATGCCGCATGCGTCGTGCTCGAACTGGGGGTCATAGAGGCCCAGAGGCCCTTTTTGCTCCGTGAAATTTTCCATAGACTTTCCCATCCTTTTTTCGATTTTCCGGAGAATATCCTGGCAGTGCTGCGGCACATTCCGCAGAGTCCCTCTTAATGCCGGTAAAAAGAAAAGGCGTCCCAGATGGGTCGGCGAAGACTCATCTGGAACGCCCTTGTTCCGGATAACAAGAATATTATACAAAGGTGCTGAAAAAGATTCAAGTGACAGCTGCACCAAAGCTGGGTACACGGCGACGGTTCTTCTTGTGAAAAACAGATATGCCCGGTAGGGAATAGTATGCCTTTTGCTCAGTGACGGCCCAGACAGGCGGCAAGATCGTCCTCCGGCGTGGTGATGGGCCGGAGGTCATACTTCTCCTGCAAAACAGCGGCCA
>ENA-UPXC01001937-UPXC01001937.1-human-gut-metagenome-genome-assembly--contig:-NODE-1937-length-26405-cov-9.522979_pt1 | contig 26405 bp, 27 predicted proteins | sample MGYA00250047_ERZ773371 | MGnify/ENA primary metagenome ERZ773371 (study PRJEB29103, sample SAMN06111975) | human gut metagenome | biome: human gut; feature: ankylosing spondylitis patient; material... | reverse complement strand
ATCCAGTATCGGTTATGTGCGTGATTTAGTGAAATCACCGGAGTTATACCCCATCAACACAAAGGGTAAAAGGGACGGCCGGGGTTTTGCTATGCAGACGAAGTGCATGCTCAATTCATCTCAATCGCAGATATTCTTTCCGATATCCGCGGTGGCGTAGGCATTCTGCAGGGTTTTGCCGCGGGTGCCCGCCTGATACTCATAATACGCCTGACTGCCGATCATGGCGGCGTTATCACCGCACAGCTGCAGCGGCGGCATAAACAGCTGAACGTGCTCGCGCTTTGCCATCTCCTGCAGGGCCGCCCGCAGGAAGGAGTTGGCTGCCACGCCGCCCGCACACACAACGCGCCGCGCATGCGTCTGCTTGACGGCCATCTCGAGCCGCGGCACGAGCGTATGTACGACAGCCGCGCAGAACGAGGCCGCAAGGCCGTTCCGGTCGATGGTTTCGCCCTTCTGCTCGGCGTTGTGCGCCAGATTGATGACCGCCGTTTTGAGTCCCGAGAAGGAGAAATCCAGCGGCGCATCCTTGATGTGCGAGTCCGGCAGCTTGTACATTTTCGGGTCGCCGTCCTGCGCCAGCTTGTCGATCTTCGGGCCGCCCGGATAGCCGACACCGAGCACGCGGGCGACTTTATCGAACGCCTCGCCTGCTGCGTCGTCGCGTGTGCCGCCGAGGATTTCAAACTCGGTGTAGCTTTTCACCATCACGATCTCGCTGTGACCGCCGGACGCAATCAGTGTCAAAAACGGCGGCTTGAGTTCGGGATACGCCAGATAAGTAGCCGCAATGTGTCCTCGGATGTGGTGCACCGGAATGAACGGCTTGTTCATCGCAAAGGCGAGCGACTTGCCGAAGTTCGCGCCGACGAGCAGCGCACCGATCAGTCCGGGCGCACAGGTCGCGGCAACCGCGTCCACATCGTGCTTGTCCATTTTCGCGTCCTTGAGCGCCTGCTCGGTCACGCGCACGACCGCCTCCATGTGCCGCCGAGACGCGATTTCCGGCACAACGCCGCCGTACAGCGCGTGCGTGGCGATCTGCGTATCGACCACGCTCGACAGGATTTTTCGTCCGTCCTCGATGACGGCTGCCGCCGTTTCATCGCACGAGGACTCGATTGCAAGTATTTTCATGGTTAATCTCCTAAATTTTTCTCAAAGCACAGGCAGTTTTCCGCGCCCGCCGGACTGCCGTAGTACGGAATGACGCGATAGCCGAGCTTGGTGTACAGCGCCGCCGAATCCTCGGTCGTGCGGGCGGTCTCGAGGATGGCCTTGGTGAAGCCGTGCTTTGCCGCATCCTGCTCGAGAGCCGCAATGACCGCGCTCGCAACGCCCTTTCGGCGGAACGCCGGCGCGATGTAAATGCGCTTGACCTCGAATGTCCCCTCGTCGATCTTCTTCCACGCGCCGCAGCCTGCGGGCTTGCCGTCCTCGTACGCGACGATGCGGCAGTCAAACAGATGTGGCAGGTTGTACTTGGCGTAGCGCTTCTCCACCTCACCGACGAGCATGAAATAATACTCGTCCAGCGCAGCGGTCAGGTCGTGAAAATCTCTGTTTTCCGCGTCAACAAAGCGAAGCTCCAGCATGGCAAAATCCTCCTTCAAATCAGTGAAATCGTCATTAAAACCGCGTTTTCTGTGGGATTGCTGTAAAAATTCTTCCGTTTTCCGACCGGCACAAATCCGGCTCCGGTGTAGAGCGCTATCGCCGGTGCATTGCTCTCGCGCACCTCGAGCGTCACAAACGCCAGCTTGTTTTCTCCGGCTTTCGCTGTCAGCGCGGCAATCAGCGCCCGCGCGATGCCCTGCCGCCGGAAGTCGGGCGACACGGCAACATTGGTAATATACCCTTCGTCGAGCACGGTCTGGCAGCCGACGTAACCCGCCGTTTTGCCGTCCTGCTCCGCCACGAGAAAAATGCCCTTGCCCAGCTCCTCGCGCAGCATGTTCTCGCTCCACGGCGCGTGAAAGCACGCGCGCTCGATCTCCGCCAGCGCCGCGAGATGGCGCTCCTGCATCACGACAATGTTCATCGGCTCAGGTTCTTGATGACTGCCTGCACGCCCTTGTCGATCTCGGCGGCAGAGCGGCGGTAGGTGGCGAGATCGCCGCCGAACGGGTCGGAAATGTCCTCGGGCAGCAGCGTGAAAATCTTGTCCGCGCAGTCCGGGAACAGCTCGCACAGGCGGTCGTAGTGCGAGCCGGTCATGCAGACCAGATACTTCGCGCCGCGCGCCATTTCGGCGGTCAGCTGACGCGAGCGGTGCGCCGAAATATCCGCGCCGCGTTCTCCAGCTGCGGCAACCGCGTTCGCGGAAGCCGGAAGGCCGTTTTCGGTGTATAATCCGGCAGAAGCCGCCGTTAAACCGGTCTTTTCCTCGCCGTTATGTGCGCGGAATAAGCCTTCCGCCATCGGGGAACGGCAGGTGTTGCCGGTGCATATAAATATAATCTGTTCCATTGTATTTCACTCTCAACTTTATAATTGAAAATTGAGAATGGAGAATTGAGAATGTCGCTATCCTTGCGCGAGTTCCATCCGCGCTGCGACGAAGTATCGCGCATAGCGCGACCTATTTAATAACGGTGCTTCGCACCGCACATCAATTTTCCATTTTCCATTCTCCATTTTCCATTCAGCTCTTATTTCGCATCGTACCAGCTGTGTCCCGCCTTGGCCTCTGCCACGAGCGGTGCATCCATCTTGAATGCGTTCTCCATCTCCTCGGTGAGCAGGTGCATGGCGGTTTCCTGCTCGTCCTTCGGTGCCTCGAGGATGAGTTCGTCATGCACCTGGAGAATCAATCGGCTCTGCAGACCGTCTCTCAGCAGGCGGTCGCGGACGCGGACCATGGCGATTTTGATGATATCCGCGGCGGTGCCCTGAATCGGGGTATTCATGGCGACACGCTCACCGAACGAGCGCATATTGAAGTTCTTGCTCTTCAGCTCGGGCAGCGCGCGGCGGCGGCCGAACAGGGTCGTAACGTAGCCCTGCTCCCTGCCGGTCTGCTTGATGTCCTCCATATATTTCTTCACGCCCGGATAGGTGTCAAGGTAGGTTTTGATAAACTCGCCCGCCTCTTTGCGCGTTACGCCGATATCCTGCGCGAGTGAGAAGTCCGAAATGCCGTACACGATACCGAAGTTGACCGCCTTGCACGAGGAGCGCATCTGCGGCGTGACCTCCTCAAGCGGCACATGGTAGACCTTGGCAGCCGTCGCGGCGTGAATATCCTGCCCATGCTTGAAGGCTTCGATCATGTGCTCGTCCTGCGAGATATGCGCGAGCACGCGCAGCTCAATCTGCGAATAATCCGCGTCGATCAGGACGTGATTTTCGTCCGGTGCGACAAACATGCGGCGCAGTTCGCGGCCAAGCTCGGTGCGGACCGGAATATTCTGCAGGTTCGGGTCGGTCGAGGACAGGCGTCCGGTGGCGGTCACGGTCTGCTGAAAATGCGTGTGAATGCGTCCGTCCACCGGACTGATGACCTTGAGAAGTCCCTCAACGTAGGTGCTTTTCAGCTTGGTCAGCTTGCGGTACTCGAGGATGCGCGGCACGATCGGGTGGTCCTCCGCGATACGCTCAAGCACCTCAACGTTGGTGGAATAGCCTGTTTTTGTCTTTTTCGGAGCATGCAGGCCGAGTTTCTCGAACAGCACCTCACCCAGCTGCTTGGGACTGTTGATGTTGAACTCGCCGTCCGCGTCATGATAAATCTGCTCGGTCAGGTCGCGGATACGCACATCCAGCTTGTCACCGAAGGCACGCAGCTCGTCCGGCTCGACTGCACAGCCCGCCGCTTCCATCTCAGCCAGCACGCGCAGGAGCGGCAGCTCGATTTCGTAGTACAGCTTTCGCATGCCGAGCTGCTCGATCCGGTCAGCCGCCTCGGCGTAAATGGCGCGCAGCGCACCGACATGCTGCGCCACGGCCTTCTCGGTGTCCTCCTGACCGCCGAGGAGTGAAACCGCTGCCGGATCGTCCAGATCCAGCTCCGGCAGCTCGGCATTGCAGTATGCGAGCGCAAGCCGCGGCAGGTCGTAGCCGGACTGGGTCGGGTCAAGCAGGTACGCCGCGATGGCGGTGTCAAACACGATGCCCTTCGGGTCCATGCCGCGCTGCAGCAGCGCCCGCACGGCGGCCTTCGCATCGTGCAGCACGAGCGACAGCGTGCCGTCGAACAGGCGGCGCAGAATGTCGTTCCACGCGTCACCGAACGCCTCGGCGAACAGGATGTGCGCCGTGTCACCGTCCAGCAGGCAAACTGCACCTAAGGTTTCCGGCACGATGGCGTACACGCGGTCGCAGTCGGTCAGCGAATCCATTAAGTTGAATGCTTCCAAAGCATTCTCAACTCGTTCTGTTTTCAGCTCCGGCAGACGCGGCGCGGACACGCTCTCGCCCGAAAGGTCAAACCGCTTGATGAAATTCTTGAACTCCAGCCGCGTCAGCAGGTCGTAGAGCGCGGTCTCGTCGATGTCCTGCGCGGGCAGGTGCTCCACATCGAGGTCGAGCGGCACATTGCGGTCGATGGTGGCAAGCCAGTAGCTGTCCTTCGCGGACTGCTCGCCGTTCTGCAGCTTGGTGCGCGCACCCTTTTTGATGCGCTCGTCGTCGATATTCGCGTACACGCCCTCGAGCGTGCCGAAATCGTGCAGCAGCTGCATGGCGGTCTTTTCACCGATGCCGGGCACGCCGGGAATGTTGTCCGACGAATCACCCATGAGCGCCTTGAGATCAATCAGGCGAATCGGGTCGAAGCCGTATTTCTCGCGGAAGGCGGCAGTGTCATAGGTCTGGTAGGTGGTCTGTCCCATGCGGGTGGAGACCAGCATGACGGTCGTGCCGCCGCCGACAAGCTGCAGGCTGTCGCGGTCACCGGTTACGACCACACAGGTGTCGCCGTGCTCGTCCGCGCGGCGGCTGATCGTGCCGAGCAGGTCGTCCGCCTCGTAGCCCGCCTTTTCGCAGCGGGTAACGCCCAGGGCATCGAGCACCTGCTTTGTAATCGGCAGCTGCGCCGCCAGCTCGTCCGGCATGCCCTTGCGGGTTGCCTTGTAGGTGTCGAATTTGAGGTGGCGGAAGGTCTTTTCCTTTACGTCAAAGCAGACGATGGTGCGGTCGGGCTGCTCCTCGTCCTGCAGTTTGAACAGCGTAGCCAGAAAGCCGTATACGGCGTTGGTGGGCAGTCCCTCGTGGTTGGTCAGCTGCCGGATGCCGTAGAACGCGCGGTTCAATATGCTGTTGCCGTCTATCACCATGATTTTCATGTGTATTTTCCTCGCTCATTGATACATTAAATATAGTATACCACATTTTCGTTTATCCTGCCACTGCTTCAAGCGCCATCCGCATCGCGCCGATGAGCGCCAGATGGGCGGGATAGTAAATATAGAAAAAGTGCTTCATCTTCCATTTACCGCGCTCCTTGCCGAGCAGCAAAATCGGGAAGATCGCCAGCACGCAGAAGCGCTGCACGCCGCCCATCACACCGGCAAGCGCCAGCAGACCGATCGCAAAACCGAGCCGCTCGCCGATGACCGGCGGAATGCCGGCGAACACGCGCTCCCAGAGGATACGTCCGGCTTCAGCGTACAGCGGCAGCAGCACGCCAGCGAAGCCGTAGTCGATGTAGACCGTCCGGCACAGCAGGTAAAATACGGCGGCAAGCGCGGCTGTCAATGCCAGAAAGCGCAGTTTTCCGCTGCTTTTCCACGCCTCGACTCCGTACAGCAGCAAAATGGACAGGCTCAGCGTGATGAGCGCGTTGCCGTAGAAGCTGCCGAACGGCAGGAACGCGATAACGCACACTGCGCCGCACGCGAACACGCTGCCGAAGTATCGGGCTTTGTTCCGCGTATAGCGGCAGCCCTCTGCAATGCAGTAGGAGAACAGCGGAAACGCCAGCCGTCCGATTACGCGCAGCCACACCGCCTGCGGAAAAAATGCCGCGCCGATATGATCGAGCGTCATGCACACCATGGCGAGAATCTTCAGTTGGTTCTTGGTCAGCTGTTTCACGCGCGTTCGCCACCTTTATGTATCAATTATAGCACGCCGAGTGGGAAAGGCAAAGGGCGTTTTGCGCCGTACCCACGGCGGTGGGCAAAAAGGGTAGACACCTACGGTTTCTACCCTCTTTGAACACCCGTTTCCCTTGGAAGCCTACCTTGGGTGCAGATAGTAGACTTCGTAAGCAGGAAAAGGAACGGCAGTCGGTCTACCTTTATTGTAGGGGCGCGCATTGCGCGTCCATTTCTCTACCTCTACGCAGTGTCGGATACCGTACTGCTACACATACGGTTTACTTCCAGCAGGGCGCGGCATAGCAGTGCCGCGCAACATTTTTACCTGTGCTGATTATCCACGTCCTGCGGTTGTAGCCGGTTGGCACTTGCAATCGGTTTGCGCGGCACTGTTATGCCGCGCCTGCGCAGACCCAAATTGGATGTAGCAGTACGGCAGCCGAAATGCGGAAAGGTGTTATACCCCGCGGTAGTAAAAATCCTCTGCCGTTCCCCTTTTCCTGCTTACGCAGTCTACCATCTGCACCCAAGCCCTTGAGGGAAAAGGGGAGATTCACAAGAGGGTGGAAAACCGTAGGTTGTCTACCCTCTTGTGCGCCCGCCGCGCGTAGCGGCACTCCCCGTCGTGGTTCACGGAAAAACTCTCCGCCCGGAAAGGACGAACCGCAAAAGCTCTGCCTGCGAATCCCTGTCCGAGAGTACGATCTTAACGCAAAAAACCGCCCCGCAAAGCGGGACGGTTTTAGAGAGGTGTTTACTTTTTCTTGTCCGGAGGCGCTGTGTGATGACAGCTGCCGCCGCAATGTGCACAATCGCCGCTGCAGCCGACGGACTTCTTGACGAAGACCGAACGAACCGCAAAGAACACGACAGCCACTACGATCAAAGCCAGAATTACATCACCAATACTCATGGTAAAAGCCTCCTTTCAAATACGGAAGGATTAGTTGGCGTCCACGCTCATGCGGCGCAGACCCTCGGTGGAGTCAGCCTTGGCCGGCTTGCGGAACAGCAGGAAGATGATCAGCGCGATGAACGCGATGGCAACAACCGTGCCGACACCGAAGGTCAGCTCGCCGGTGATCAGACCGCCGATCTGATAAATGATGGTGGATACAACGTAAGCGTAAGCACACATGTAGCCGATTGCGAAAGCAGTCCACTTGCCGTTGTTCATCTCACGCTTGATGGCGCCCATTGCCGCGAAGCACGGTGCGCACAGCAGGTTGAACGCCATGAAGGCATACGCGCCGACCTGCGTGAAGTCCGCAGCCAGCTCGCTCCAGATCTCGGAGCCGTCCTCGGCAACCTCGCCGACGAAGTGATACAGCTGACCGAAGGTAGCAACAACGTTCTCCTTTGCGACCAGACCGGAGATGGTGGCAACGGTTCCCTTCCAGTTACCGAAGCCCGGCAGCGTGAAGATCGGAGCGATCACAGAGCCGATGCGCGCCATGATGGAGTTGTCGATATCGGATACCGCGCAGAACGCGCCGCCTTCCCAGCCGTAGCCGAGGGTGAACCACATAAAGATGGTGGACAGCAGGATAACGGTGCCTGCCTTCTTAATGAAGGAGGAGCCGCGCTCCCACATGGAGCGGAATACGTTGCCGGCGGTCGGAACGTGATAGCTCGGCAGCTCCATGACGAACGGAGCCGGGTCGCCGGTAAAGATCTTGAACTTCTTGAGCATGATGCCCGAGATGATGATGGACAGCACGCCCAGAACATAAGCGGAGAATGCGATGGTGCCGGAGCCGCCAAAGAACGCGCCTGCGAACATTGCGATGATCGGCAGCTTAGCGCCGCACGGTACGAAGCAGGTGGTCATGATGGTCATGCGGCGGTCGCGCTCCTGCTCGATGGTACGGGAAGCCATGACAGCCGGTACGCCGCAGCCGGAGCCGATCAGCATCGGGATGAAGGACTTGCCCGAAAGGCCGAACTTGCGGAAGATACGGTCCATGATGAACGCAACACGCGCCATGTAGCCGCAGTCCTCGAGGATAGCGAGGAAGAAGAACAGGATGAGCATCTGCGGAACGAAGCCCAGAACCGCGCCGACACCGGCAACGATACCGTCCATTACCAGGCTGTAAACCCAGCCGTCCTCGTTAACGCCCATGGAGGCGAACAGCTTCTCCAGCAGCACCGGGATACCCGGAACCCAAACACCGAAGTCAGCCGGATCCGGCTCCTCGGCGGTCATGGTCTCCTCGAAGGTCGCAAGAGTAACGTCCTCGGTGGTAACCTCACCGGAGTCCTCGTCCTCGAACTCGGCAGTGCCGACAACCGATGCAGCAGCCGGGTCTGCCTCGATGGCAGCAGCTGCGTCAGCGATGGCGGTCTCGTCAGCCTCTTCGGCCTCGAGCGCCTCGGTCAGAGCAGCAGTGTCGATGCCGGCCTCGTCAGCAGCCTCGAGCCATGCATCGCGGCGGGTGATCTGGTCGTCGTACTCGGCGGTTGCTTCCTCATAGTCGGCAGCGCCGATGGTGAACAGATGCCAGCCCTCACCGAACACACCGTCGTTGGCCCAGTCGGTGAAGATGCCGCCAGCGGTGGTTACGGAAACGTAGTAAACCAGCCACATGACCAGTGCAAAGATCGGCAGAGCGAGGATTCGGTTGGTAACAATGTGGTCGATCTTATCCGAGGTGGACAGACCGGTCTTTTTCTTCTTTACACAGTCCTTGACCAGCTTGCCAATGTACTGATAGCGCTCATCGGTGATGATGGACTCCGCGTCATCGTCAAGCTCCTCCTCAACGGCGGTGATGAGCTTCTCGATCTTGTCCTGCACGTCCTTGCCGAGCGTAAAGCGCGCCTGCACCTTGCTGTCGCGCTCGAACAGCTTGACAGCGAACCAGTGGCGCTGTGCCGGCTCGGTAACGTCTGCAATCAGCTTTTCGATCTCGTTTACCGCATTTTCAACGGTGTCGGAGAACTTGATGCGTGCCGGAGCCTTGCCTTCCTTGGCAGCCTTCTTTGCCGCCTCGACCAGCTCCTTGGTGCCCTCGCCCTTGATGGCTGCGGTCTCAACGACCGTAACGCCCAGTTCCTTGGACAGCTTCTTTACGTCGATCACGTCGCCGCGCTTCTTGACGATATCCATCATGTTCAGCGCCGCAACGACCGGAATGCCCATCTCGAGCAGCTGGGTGGTCAGGTACAGGTTGCGCTCGATGTTGGAAGCGTCCACCAGGTTCATGATGGCCTGCGGCTTCTCGTTTACGAGGTAATCACGCGCAACGACCTCCTCCAGCGTGTACGGAGAGAGGGAGTAGATACCCGGCAGGTCGGTGATCAGGACTTCCTTATCGCCCTTGAACTTGCCTTCCTTCTTTTCCACGGTAACGCCCGGCCAGTTGCCGACATACTGGGTCGCACCGGTCAGATCGTTAAACATCGTGGTCTTGCCGCAGTTCGGGTTGCCGGCAAGTGCCAAACGAATTGACATGTTTTTTCCCCTTTCTTGGGATTAGTATCCGCTAACCCCTATGTAAAAAAAATTTAACGAATTTTCGTCTGCCGCAAAGCGATATCCGCGCTTCGTGCGAAGCACGCATTCAATCAAATTTGCGCAGCAAATTCATAATTTCCCGCGACATGTGCGTGGGAAATTATACAAGGGACGAAAAAATGTGCCCAAAGGGCGCGGTTTTTCGTCAGCCCTCGATTGAAACCGTGGTTTCAATCGAAATCAGTCAACCTGAATCATTTCAGCATCTGCCTTGCGAAGCGACAGCTCGTAGCCGCGCACGGTGATCTCAACCGGATCGCCCAGCGGCGCTACCTTGCGGACGTAGATCTCCGCACCGCGGGTGATACCCATATCCATGATACGGCGGCGGGTTGCACCCTCGCCCTCAATCTTGCGGACGGTTACGGTGGCGCCGACCGGCGTGTGTCTCAGATTGCTCATTTGCGTTTGCCCCCTTTGCAATTAAACCATAATGCGCGAAGCCATCTGCTCGGAGATTGCGACGCGCGCATCCTTCACGTTTACGATTACGTTGCCTGCCAGAGAAGACACAACAGTGACCTTTGCGCCCTCGACAAAGCCGAGATTCTGCAGGAACTTTCTCGTCTGGTCTTTTCCTCGAATGGTCTTTACGGTGGTCTCTACACCAACATCCATTAACGTAAGCGGCATAATGGTAATCCTCTCCTTTTCTGTAATCTCTGCGCGAAAAAAAGTGTTTTGTATCAGGTTAGACTGCTCTAACCTATTTATCATTTGAAGTTTACACCAGCTAACCTTTTGTGTCAATACGGAAAAAGCAAGTTTGTTAAAGCTAACTAATCTGCACAGAGTTTGCCGCAGCTAATTGTGCAGTATGCTGTCGCTAACTGTGGGCATTCCGCAGATAGGAGGAAGCCCGCGGCCATTGTTCCGGATGACCGCGGGCTCATGTTATGTTTTGACATACCGGGCAGTATGCCATGGGGTTTCCCCCGGGACAAGAAAGGATATTTGTATCATAACTGATACCGTCGTATCAGTTACGACCGTGAGAAATTGTTTCGGCGCTGCGCGCAGGTATGCACACGCCGCAAGAGAAAATCTAATTTAGAATGCTGCGAAGCCCTTGCCGAACTCCTTGCACTTTGCGATGCCGTCGTCGTCCGGGGTTTCGTTGAGGATGAGACCCTCATCGGTGTAGATGACAGCGTTTGCGTCGTTGGTACGCTGTACCCAGTCACGCATCCACTGGCCGTCGCCCCAGCCGTAGGAGCCGAACAGTGCAACCTTCAGGCCGGAAATCTTGCTCTCCAGCTCGGTGAAGAACGGGTCGAACTCGGTCTCCTCGAGAACCTCAGCGCCCATTGCCGGGCAGCCGAGAGCGATCTTTGCGTACTTAACAGCGTCAGCCGGGGTGGTGTCCGCAACGTTCAGTACGTCAACTTCCATGCCGCCCTCGCGGATGCCGTCTGCGATTGCGTTTGCCATCTGCTCGGTGTTGCCGGTCTGGCTCCAGAAAATAACTGCTGCTTTGCTCATGATAATTTTGCTCCTTCGCATGTATTGTTCTATATTTGTAGTTCTATCGAGTTATGCTATGCTGCAAACACTTCAAAAAGGGTTTCGCCCTTGTCAACGCGTCTGGTCACAGCGCGGCATACCCGCGATAGGCGGTCAAACAGTCGGGATGCCGCCTCGGCATCGCCGTACACCTTCCAGAGACCGCTTAATTTGCAGCCCTTTCCGGCGTATCGAATAAAGCCCACAACGTCCTCGATCGGGTATCCGAGGAACAGTCCGATCTCGTGCGGAAAGTCCTTGGACATGGCGATGCGGCGCTTGAGATTGCGCAGCAGAACATCGAGCGGCTGACCGACCGGGTACGCAAAGTGCCGGAGCACATGCTGCACCTGCGGGTCTGCCATGCGGCGTTCAAGCTGCGGCTTGTTGTATACCAGCAAGAGGAAGCGTGCGCTGCAGGCGCAGACGATCTCGAAGTGAATCTCTCGCGCTGCGAAAGCATTGCGGTATTCGCTGAGCCGCTGCGGCAGATCGGGATATAAATTCCGGTCGCACGACACCAGACTTGCCGGTTTGATGCCCGCCAGAGTCGGCGAGCAGTAGGTCGCTAAAAGTCGATCCAAGCCATTTTGCATTGCTGATGCACCTCCCGTTTACAGTATTTCCGGTCTGTACACTTGGTATGCGGTTTTCCCGAACAGCGCGGCTGCGGTTAGCCATTCAGCCGCGCAATGCCTTAACGGTTTTTGTTCGGAATGATGCGCAAAATACAGAGGAAGCTGTTTCTTTTATAACTTTTCAGCACGTTCCCGTTCCGTGAGGAAGCGTGCCGGTCAACGGGGCGTATCAGTAAGCCTCGGCTAACCATGTATATAAGTTAGCATATCCTAACCAATATGTCAAGCACTTTTTCGAGAGAAATTTTCGACCGGATTCCGCTCGGTTAGGTTTTGCTAACTCTGTCATCCGAATAGGCGTTTTCTCAGCGTGAGAATGGGCGTTTTTCTGTCTTTTCGGCAGGGAAAATTTTTTCGGGATTTCCCGGATTTTCTGCACCGGCTAAAAAAACGAAAAGGGCATACCTTTCGGTACACCCTATGTATAAATTATTCCACTTCCACGCCGTTGATCCGCGCGGACTCATCCCCGGCAAGCGGAATGACAAGGCATTTCTGCCCTTCCACGACCTCGGTATGGACGTTCACGGCTCTCTCCTGCGGCATGCGCACGTCGATGACCGTGCCGGTCTCCCACGGAACATCGTCCTCGTCCGTGTCGGCGGCATTTGCCGCCTGATGCGCCAGCTCCTGCTGCAGCACTGCCACCTTCTGCTCCAGGGCGGCGGTATGCGCCTTGACCGTGCCCTCCTCGACCAGACGGCTGTCCAGCACGTTATGCGCCTGCGGCGGCTGGTCACCGAACACCTGCTCGTACGACTTCTCGATCTGCGCGCGCACCTCATCCGGCACCTCGGCCTCGGTCGCCAGACCGGAGACCGCCTCGGCGGTCAGCTCGACCGGCGGCAGGCTCTCGTCCTCCTCCCGCTCGGCCACCATGGCGCTGATGGTCTTCTGCATCTGGAAGAACGCCGCGTCCGCCTGCTCCTCATCCTCACCGAACGCATCGTGCACCACGTTCTTGAACGCCAGCTTGTCCTCGGCAGCCGTGCGCTGCGCGACACAGCCGAGCACGTTCTCGATGAACTCGGGGTGCGACGGACGGCCGGTCTTGACGTAGTACATCACGGCATTGACGTCACTGCCGCGGTTTGCAAACGCCGGGTACACAAAGCCGAGGTCGGGCAGACCGACAACCCAGTCGCGCTCCCGCGCACCGATGCGGTTTTCGTCCTCCTTATAGCCGAGCGCAGGCTTCGCCAGCTCGACCGGGCAGACCGCGCATACGCAGTACGCATACAGCTCGGTGGATTCGTCCTGGTCCTCGCCCGAGGTGGCCTTGCTCGGCACGTCGTACACATCGTGGTAAACTACGATCAGGTAGTTGCCCGGGTAGCTGTACTCCTCGATCACCTGCTCGTACAGGCGGTCGAGCAGTTCCTCGTTCGCCAGCTTGCTGTCCTTGAGCGTCAGCAGATATTTCTGGCGCTCGATGCCGCTGTCGCTGCGGTCAAACTCCAGTTCCAGCAGGTTTGCGCCGAGCGTGCCGCTGAACGTCTTTTTGGCGATCTCGAGGTACTTGTAGTATTCATCCTCTTCCAGTTCGGAAAACTGCTCGGTGAACTTGGTCACGATCTGCTTGCCGCTGTTGACGTAGCAGCCGCACAGACGCCCGAACGTACATTCGGTCTTTTTCAAACGGCGGCGCAGCTCCTGCACATCGCCCTTGGTGATATTCATAGGTTTCGCTCCTTAGCGTGTGGATTCGGTATATACAAGTATACGGCATTTTCCATGCAAAAGGCAAGCATTTTCACACAAAAAGCGGCCGACCGGGTAAGGTCAGCCGTAAATTGACAGGTTTTGCGCCTGTGTGATATACTTGTCATAAGGAAACGCCTGTTTGCATGGACAAACGGTCAGCTCCTCTTTTCCTCCCCCGGTTTGAGGCGGAAAGGAGGTGGCGTAAATGCGGAAGAAAGCACTTCAGCTTTTGGTATGTGCAGTCATTGTATTGTACATTTTCTCCGTATATGCGCGATGACCGTCCGGCGGCAACCGTACGGTCATCTGTGAAAACTTTTGACTGAACTTGGGAGCTGACCGTCCAACGGACGGCGTTTCCCTTTAATTACATTATAGCACACTTTCAGATGCTGTCAACCTGCGGAAATTGACATTTTTCGCACGTCCTGTTATACTTAACTCGTGGAAACGCTGTTGCACACGCAGTGAGCAATCACTGCAGGCGGTCAGATCTTCTTCTTCCCCACGGTCTGTGGGTGGAAGGAGGTGCTGCGCATGAGGAAGAAAGCCTTTGAGCTTTTTATCTGTGCGGTCATTGTACTGTACATTTTTCTCGTAAATGCGCGATGACCGCTTGGCTAGCCCCCAAACGGTCATCTTAAAAAATGACTTAAGTAAGGTCTGACCGCTGCGCACAGCGTTTCCCTTTTTGTATCTTTATTATACCACACGAGCGCATGTTGTCAAGCGGCGTAATTTGCCGTAAATGCGCGATGACCGCTTGGGTAGCCTCCAAACGGTCATCGTCCAAAAAACCTTGATTTGTTGTAAGGTCTGACCGCTGTACACAGCGTTTCCCTTTAACAAAATTATACCACACTCCCGCGCAAAGTCAAGCGCGGGAGCATTTTTATGCCCGCTCTGCGCTCTCACTCTGCCGGCTCTCTCCCGGAGCGTTCCCCGGTTTCTCCGGCGGCTGCACCCTCACCTCGGGCGGGTTTCTCTTATCGCCGGACTGCCGGAACCGATCGTCAATATGCTCACGGAGCCGTTCGGCGTGGCCGCTGCTGCGCGAGGTCACGGTGATGCTGACGCGCTCGCCTTCCTTTGCTTCCTGCCGGACGGTATGCTCCACCGCCTTGTCAATGTGTACAAACCGCGGAATTTTGCCGTCCGGCGGCTGCTCCTTGCCGGAAACGCGGGCGCCGAGCACCTGATTGAACCGGTTTACCGTATACTCCACGCTGTCCGAGCCGCCCACGACGCTGACGCTGGCATACGGCTCATACGCGGCGTACACGCCGGTGGTCGCCATGCCGCACAGGACAGCCACGCACGCCGCCCAGGTCAGCGGCTTTTTCCACCGTCTGCGGCGCTTCGCCGGAATTCGAATCTCCTGTCCGACCGCTCTGTTCTTCGCGTCTACAAGGTGAACTGTGCCGTCCTCCGCGAGTGCGGCGGCCTTTCCCGCTCGAATATCCGTAATTATCGCACGCATTGCTCTGCCTCCTTGCGCATGGTCTGCAGATAGGTGCAGAGGATGGGGTAATCGCCGTCGATGAGCAGCGCCGCCGCTACAATATAATCCCGGTGACGGATTATCGTCCGCGCCGACACGCCGCACTGCTGTGCGAGCGCCTTGATCGGCAGGCTGTGCGCGCTCTGCATGGACGCGAACAGCACCGGCGAATGCAGCAGTGTGCCGACCGCCACGGCGCAGCTGCGGCGCGTCTTGTCCGACTTGGGCGGGCTTGCCGCTAAATCATAAAACGCGAATCCGTACTTCTCAAACACCGTGTTTGCCGCCTCGATTTCCTCCTGTGCGCTGACCGGTTTGGCTTCGCTCATCTGCTCCGCGACCGCCTGCTGCATGGCGGCGTCCGCGCTCTCGCGGTCCACCGTGCCGTCGAACGTCTGCGGGGCAAGCGGCGTTTCCACATCAAACCGGTGCTGACTGCGGTAGTGGTCGGCAAGGCGTCTGCCAATCACAAGCGATGCATACGCGCCGAACGGCCCGCTTTCCGGGTCGTAACCCTTGATGGCTTCGTAGAAGGCCAGCAGCGCGACCGAGTATTCATCGTCGCTGCGCGTGACCGCAAAGCCTGCGTGCCTGCTCGCGCACCGGAGAACGAACGCCTCGTGCGCCTGAATGAACCGCTCCAAAAACGGCTCGTCCGTGCGTGCGCGGACTGCCTGTGTGCTCGTCTGCATGCCGCCGCCTCCCTTCCTTTGATATGAGACTATACCGCTATGTGGTATAGTCTTATTCTAGATTTGCTGTGTGTTGAAACGGTGTACCGACTGTTACCGTTCTGCGTAGACTTGCGTATAGTTTGAAGGACACAGACAGCAAAAAGCACCGCAGAATACAAGCTGCGGTGCTCTTTCATTCGTTCAGGCTGTTGCTTTCTCGTTCTCTTCGCGCGTTAGCGCGCATTCAATAGGATTGCATTGCAATCCATAAAAACGGGGAGCATGTATCTGCGCAGCGCGGTCAAGAAACCGCGCAAGGATAGCGCAAATTTTTATACTTCTGGAGGGAGAAAGTTTCAACCAACGGGCGGAACTTTCGGACGACTTTGGAACGGCCCACGGTCCGTTCCTGCTTGTCGGCGAAACTGTAGTTTCGCGACAGTCAGAGTGCTGCGAAACGCTGCAGCATCGCCGCGCACTCCGCGCGGGTAGCCGTTGCCTTGGGCGCGAGTGTCGAGGACGTTTTACCGGTCAGAATGCCGTTCTTGACACACCACTGCACCGCCTTTTCCGCATACGCGGAAACCGAGCCTGCGTCCGTGTACGCGGACAGGTCTGCCGCGCCGTCCGGCTCGCCTGCATAGCGGTACAGCATGGCGGCAAGCTGCTCACGGGTGATATTAGGGAAAGGTAGGAGTCCAAAGAGGAAGGGAAACCGCAGGTGTCCCTTCTTTTTTGCCCCCGCGGCGGGTGCCGCAGTCTCCCGCGCTCCGCAGAGCGCAACTTCCTCGCTGAACAAAAACACCGCAGACCCCCAGTCCGCGGTGTTCTGTTTTATTCCATTTCGTCAAGGACGGAAAACGCAGCAAGCTGCTCGGTATTGTCCTCGTTATACTCAATCTCGCGCGAGTACGCCTTGCAGATGCAGATCTGCGCCCAGTGCGTGAGTTCCCCGTTGGCGAGCCACTCGTACACATCGAGCAGCTGAATGACCGCCGTGCTCACGAGCGCCAGCTGCACCTTGTCCTGCACGGCGTCGTCCCCGAGCGCCTTCATAAAGTGCCGGTACAGGAAGTACGTCAGCAGGTTATCGTATTCATGGCGTTTGCCCTGATACGCCTGCAAAAAGTCATTCCTGCGGGCGATAATCTCCGGCAGGCGCGCTTTTGCGCCGGTCAGCAGCGTGCGCCAGTCGTCCTTGTTGATCTCAAAGCCGAGCAGCAGCTCGAGCAGGCTCGTGAGCGTGCTCTCCCGCCAGAACGCCTGCGACCACGAAGCCGTGTCCTCGTCCGTCTCGTCTGCATCCTCGTCCTCCCCCTCGGGGAACGGGAACAGCAGGTCGTCGTACTGCTCCTGCTGCGCCTTTGCCGTGCGGTAGAGCCTGTCGGCCTTGTCATCGAACGGCGCGTCCTCGCACGCCAGCCGGAACAGCGCATCACGCATGGAAAACAGCACGTTCTCCAGTTCGGTTTCCGCCTCCGTGCCGGTTTCGGATACGCCGTCCGCCTCGGTCACGTCAAACGCCGGTGCGCCGGTCTGCGCGAGAATCAATTCGGCGGCGGCCTCACAGCACAAGCCGAGACCGTCCTCGCGGCCGTCCGAAAACCACTCGTAATACCGCGGGTGGTCGGTGCAGATCTGCGCCATTTTGTCCTCGCCTAAGTGAAGCAGCACTTCGCACAGGTTGCAGTCGTTCAGCAGCGGACACCGCTCCTCGGCGTCCAGACGAAAATGCGCCGGCTCTCCGGTCTGCTCGTCCGCAGGCGCAATGCTCGCGCGCAAACGCTCGCCAAAATCGCCGGGAACGGTCTCGTAGTACGCAAGGGAATCCTCGTCTACGTCGATCTCCCAGCCGATACAGCAGTTTTCCGTGCAGTCCGAGCCGATGCACCGGAATGCCTTGTAATACGCAGGACGGCGAATGTAGCCCATCCTAATCACCTCTCTTGTCTGTCTCATTATAGCAGACGCGGGCGCGGTTGAAAAGGGTTATGACGGCACCGCCTTCTCCCTTGTGTACCGCTTGACCCGCTCGTACCATTCCCGATCGAACGCGGACAGCTGTTCGCTCGACGGCCCGATTGCAGGCTGCGCCGGTGCGGGCTTTGCCCGTTTCTGCATATCCTCAGCGGTGAGAATGCCGTCACGCTCGCAGTTCTGCAGCAGCGTGCGGAAATACCCTGCCGGATTGCGCGGTGCATTCTCAGCCGTCTGTCGGGCGGTATCTAAAAACACCTCACGGTGCATACCCTTGTTCTGCAGCCTGCGCAGCTCCAGACAGAAATTATGGTCAAACTTACAATTCAGTTTTTCTTCCAGTTCGGTCGTCCGACCAGAATCAGCCGTAACTGCTTTCTCTTCTCTGGTCTGCTCTGCTCTACTGTACTCTGCTCTTCTGTCCTCTGCTCTTCTCTGCTCTGTGGATTTTCGGTACAATAAATCGCATTTTCCGTACGATAAATCGCATTTTCCGTGCGGGAAATAAATGCACGCAGCACAAAAGACTTGCCACTCGGATTCTTCTCCCGCATTTCCTGCTCGGTGAGAAGCCAAATGTCAAAATTGATGGGAACTGCATTGCGCGTCACGGTCGCCAGAAAATACCCCATCTGTATTCTTTTGGATGTGAGAAAGCCGCGTTCATATAACGCAGCATGGAACAGGCCGCTTGCCGCCAGCTGATCGACTACGGCGGCCAGTGTTTCGATCGTCACGTTTTCCAGTCCGGCGGTGTACTCGCGGAGCTGCCACAGCGTGTCCTCGCGGCCCTCGCCGCTGTAGGCGATGTAGTAGCCCTTGTCGCCGTAGGCAATATCGAGCAGGCATTCGTACACATACGGCCCGAGCACGCCGAATTTCTGCCGTGCGGCTCTCAGCTTCGGGTCACGGTACAGGCCGATGTCGCGCGGCCACCAGTCCAATCCAACTTTTCTGTTTCTGCCCATGTGAGCACCTCCCTTTACCCTACCGCCGGAACGGATAAAAAATTGACCGCAAATGGTCAACTCCGAAAAATATTTTCCGGGAAATCAAAAAAACATCCCCTGTTCACAGTCAGAGGATGTTAAAATCTGTTCGCAGCCCGCGCGTAAGCGCGTATTCAATAGGATTGCTCTGCAATCCGAAAAAACCGGGAGCATGTATCTCGGTTTTTTCACTTCCGGAGGGAGAAAGTTTCTGCATAGGAACTTTCGGACGACTTTGGAACGGCCTACGGTCCGTTCCTCCTTGTCGGCGAAACTGTAGTTTCGCGACAGGTAATGCAAAAAGAGCTGAAACCAACGTTTCAGCTCTTTATGGCGGAGAGTTAGGGATTTGAACCCTAGAGACGCTCATCACGCCTACACGATTTCCAATCGTGCGCCTTCGACCACTCAGCCAACTCTCCATCTTGTTAAGTTGTTGTCGTTTTTGATGACTCATCGCTGACGACTTGTTTAGTATATAACAGAATCCCCGTTTCGTCAACCCCTTTTTTTTAATTTTTTTGAAAAAGTTTTTTCAGGTCGAATCTGCACCGTTTTCCTGCCGTGGTTTACCGTTGCTATCCGATCTGTACACGTTATCCCGTAGGGGAGCACATTGTGCTCCCACGTTATGGTTAACCGGATGTGTGGCCGTTCCTTGCACAGGCTCCGGTCGTGCTGCGGGCGAACAATGTTCGCCCCTACGGGATAATTATGTGCAGGTGGTACACATACGGTAAATCCTTTCAACCGCCAAGCGCAAAAAAGAAAACCGCCTGCTCTCGCAGACGGCTCTCCCCTCATTTACTTCTGAAACTGCTCGCGCACTTCCATATACTTGATGATCTCCTCAACCGTGCCGTCAAAGCCGAGCACGCCGCTGTTGAGCGACAGATCATAATTCCGCGCGTCATACCAGTCGTGGCCGGTGTGGTGCTTGTAGTAGCGGGCGCGGTACTCGTCGATCTCGGCGATCTTCTTTGCCACCTCGTTCTCGGGCAGCGAGTCCACCTTCATGGCCTGCTCAAGACAGAAATCCTTGTCCGCATGGACGAACACGCGCACAACATCCGGTCGGCCTGCCAGAATATAGTCGGCGCAGCGGCCGATCATAACGCACGGACCCTGATCCGCCAGCCGGCGGATGATCTTCACCTGATAGGCGAACAGCGCCTCATCCTTGAGGTAGGACTTGGACGAGTCGTTCGGCACGGGCGTGTTGCCGTGATAATGCGCGCGCAGGCGCGTCAGAAAATCGCCCTTGAGACGCTCGTCCGAGAACAGCATGGCGTTTACACCGCTGTCCTCACTCGCCATGGTGATGATCTCGCGGTTGTAGAACGGAATGCCCAGCTTGTCCGCCAGCATCTTGCCGACCGTCTTGCCGCCCGAACCGTACTGGCGCGCGATGGTGATAACGTATGGTTTCATTATTTTTACCCCCTTTTATCAATGGGTCACGTTTTCCGCAGGGCGGGGTGCGGTCATCCCGCCCTACGATGCAAGGATTACCTTTATTCTCCCAGATAAGCCTTCTTAATAGAGTCATCATTCAGCAGATCGGACGCCTTGCCGGTCTTGACAATTTTGCCGGTCTCAAGGACGTAGCCTCTGTCCGCGATGGACAGCGCCTTCTTTGCGTTCTGCTCTACCAGCAGGACGGTGGTGCCTGCCTTGGACACTTCCTCGATGATCTTGAAGATTTCGCCTACGAACAGCGGCGACAGACCCATGGACGGCTCATCGAGCAGCAGGATGCGCGGCTTGCTCATCAGCGCACGGCCCATTGCGAGCATCTGCTGCTCGCCGCCGGACAGCGTACCGGCTGCCTGATTTTTACGCTCCTCCAGACGCGGAAAACGCTCGTAGACCATTTTCAGCGACTCCGGGATCTCATTCTTCGGGCGGGTATACGCGCCCATACGCAGGTTCTCCGCGACCGTCAGACCCGCGAACACGCGGCGGCCCTCCGGAACGTGGCTCATGCCCAGCTTTACGATGGCATGACCCGGCTTGTGCGTGATGTCCTTGCCCTCAAACGTCACCGTGCCGCCCTTCGACGGCAGCAGACCCGTGACCGTGTGCAGCGTGGTGGTCTTGCCCGCGCCGTTCGCACCGATGAGCGCTACGACCTCGCCCTCGTTTACCTCGAAGGAAACATCACGCAGTGCATGAATCAGGCCGTAATACACGTTGATGTCCTTTACTTCCAACATTGCCATACTTGTTTCCTCCTTTCTTATTCGCCCAGATATGCCTTAACGACTTCCGGATTGCTCAGCACTTCCTTAGGCGTGCCCTCAGCCAGCAGACGGCCGAAGTTGAGCACATACAGGTACTCGCAGATACCGGAGACCAGCTTCATGTCATGCTCGATGAGCAGGACGGTTACGCCGAACCTCTTGCGGACGATTTCGATCGTCTCCATCAGCTCCTCGGTCTCGTTCGGGTTCATGCCCGCGGCAGGCTCGTCGAGCAGCAGCAGCTTGGGGTTGGTAGCGAGCGCACGCGCGATCTCGAGCTTGCGCTGCTTGCCGTACGGCAGGTTTGCTGCCTTGTAGTCGGCTACGCCGTCCAGATCGAACACGCGCAGCAGCTCCATCGCCTTTTCGTCCATCTGCTTCTCCTTTTTGCGGTAGGAGCCGAGGTGGAACATGCTCTCCGCGAACGAGTAGGTGATCTGGTTGTGCAGACCGGTCTTTACGTTATCCAGCACGCTCAGCTGCGAGAACAGGCGGATGTTCTGGAACGTGCGGGCAACGCCCAGCTTGCAGATCTCATGCGGCTTTTTGCCGATGAGGTTCTGACCGTCCAGACGGATGCCGCCGTCGGTCGGGCGGTACACGCCGGTCAGCATATTGAATGCGGTGGTCTTGCCTGCGCCGTTCGGGCCGATGAGGCCGACCAGACCGCCCTTTTCGATTTTCATGCTCAGCTCGTCAACGGCACGCAGACCGCCGAACGAAATGCCGAGCGAAGTAACTTCCAGCATTGCCATGGCTTACGCACCCTCCTTCTTGCCGCCGGCCTTTTCGGCCTTTTCCATCTGACGCATTGCGCGCTTCTCCAGCAGGCGAACCTTGAAGGAGGAGTTGTTGAACAGCATCATTGCAATCAGCAGGATTGCGTAGATGAGCATACGGTAGTTGCTCAGGCCGCGCAGCAGCTCAGGCAGCAGCGTCAGCAGCGTTGCGGCGATGATCGAACCCCAGATGTTGCCCAGACCGCCGAGAACGACGAATACGAGCACCAGAATGGAGGTGTTGAAGTCAAACTTGGCAGCGGTTACGGTGGAGAAGTTCATCGCGTACAGCGTGCCCGCCATGCCTGCGAACGCCGCAGAGACCACGAACGCGAGCAGCTTGTAGTGCGAGGTGGAGATGCCGATGGAGTCAGCGGCGATCTTGTTGTCGCGCACCGCCATGACAGCACGTCCCGTGCGGCTGTTTACAAAGTTCAGCACGAAGAACAGCGTAACGAGGATGAGCACAACGCCCGAGGTGAAGGTGGAGAGCTTGGTGACGCCGGATACGCCGATCGGGCCGTTGATGATCATCTTGCCGCCGTCGCCCAGCTGGAAATTCTGGTTGACCAGGCTGAAATGCAGACCGGCATCATCCAGACCGAGATACATAACGTTTACAATGTTTTTGATGATCTCACCGAAGGCGAGGGTTACGATAGCGAGGTAGTCGCCCTTGAGGCGCAGCACCGGCACGCCGACGATGACACCCGCAATCGCCGCAAACAGTCCGGCAACGACCATGGCGACAGCCAGACGCAGCGGTGCAAGCGGAATCGCATCCGCCAGACAGGTGGTGGTGACAATGCCCGCAAACGCGCCGACCGACATAAAGCCCGCATGGCCGAGCGACAGCTCACCGAGGATGCCGACGGTCAGGTTGAGCGAGATCGCCATGACAACATACGAGCAGATCGGCACGAGCAGACCCTTGATCTGGCTGGAGATGCCGCCGCCCGCGATGGCTGCCTGCACGATGATGTACGCAATAATGACAATGCCGAAGCACAGCAGCGTGTCACGTCCGCGCTTGGACGCAGCATAGGATTTTAACTTGTTCATATGACTGCCCCCTTAAACCTTTTCGCTCACATGCTTGCCGAGCAGGCCGTCCGGCTTGACCAGCAGCACCACGATGAGCACTGCGAACACGATCGCGTCCGACATCTGCGTGGAAATGTATGCCTTGGCAAAAATCTCGATGATGCCGAGCAGAATGCCGCCGATGAACGCGCCCGGAATCGAGCCGATGCCGCCGAATACGGCAGCGGTGAATGCCTTGATGCCCGGCAGAGAGCCGGTGGTCGGCATCAGGGTCGGGTACGCGGAGCACAGCAGCACGCCCGCGATGGCTGCCAGACCCGAGCCGATCGCAAAGGTGATGGAAATGGTCGTGTTGACGTTGATGCCCATCAGCTGCGCCGCGCCCTTGTCCTCGGAAACGGCGCGCATCGCCGTACCGACCTTGCTCTTGCCGGTGAACAGCATCAGAGCGACCATGATGACAATGCAGGCTGCGATGGCAACGAGCGTCACCTTGGAAATCTGCAGCTGACCGCCGAACAGGCTGAGCGCCTCGCCGGTGACGACCGAGGTAAAGGTCTTCGGGTTGGAGGACCAGATCAGCAGCGCCGCATTCTGCAGGAAGTACGAAACGCCGATGGCCGTGATCAGCACCGCCAGCGACGGCGCCATGCGCAGCGGCTTGTAGGCAAGTCTCTCAATAACAACACCGAGCGCGGTGCAGACAACAACAGCCAGCACAACGCCCATCCACGCCGGCCAGCCGAGATAGGTGGTAGCGCAGAAGCACATGTAGCCGCCTACCATGATAACATCGCCGTGCGCGAAGTTCAGCATTTTTGCAATGCCGTAAACCATCGTGTAGCCGAGTGCGATGATGGCGTAGATGCTGCCCAGACTGATGCCGCTGATCAAATGATTCAAAAAGCTCATGGTTTGGAACACCCCATTCTTTCTTTTAAGGTAGGAGTTAGGAGGGAGGAGGTAGGAGTTTATCCGATGATTTACCCGTACCGTAGGGCGCGACGACCCCGGCGCGCCGTTCGTAACGATGTGCATACGGTTTATACGGCGCGCCGAGTCGTCGCGCCCTACGGGAAACGTTTATCGTCGTCCACTCCTACCTCCTATCTCCTACCTCCTATCTTCTTTATAATAGCGGTAAAGGAGGACTGCTGCCAGACCTCCTTTACTCGCCCTTGCGTTTATGCTGTTAGAACCCTACGGTTCTGTCTTACATACCAACGTAAGCGCCGTTCTCGATAACCATGCCCTTCGGGGACTTGGATACGGCACCGGTCTCATCCCAGGTCATGCCCTCGCCGGTCAGACCGTCGAAGGTCATGGAGGTGAACTGCTCGATCATCTTGTCGCACAGGTCCTCAGCGGACATATCCGGCGTAGCGCCTGCATTCTCGAGTGCCTGCTTGTAAGCGTAAACACAGTCGTAAGCGTCGGCTGCGAACTGGTTCGGGGTTTCACCGAACTGCTCCTTGTACTTCTTAACGAAGGAAACGGTCTTGTCATCGGTTGCGTCTGCGTTGAACGGGGTCAGCAGCATTACGCCCTCGGCCAGCTTGGGATCAAAGCCTTCCATGGTCAGAATGCCGTCCATGCCGTCTACACCGAAGAACTTCGGTGCGTAGCCCATTGCGTTTGCCTGGGTCAGGATCAGGGATGCCGGCTGATAGTATATCGGCAGGAATACCAGGTCAGCGCCCTTGCTCTTTGCTTCGTTCAGCTGAACGGAGAAGTCGTTCGCGGAAGCATCGGTGAAGGTCTTGTCGGAAACGACCTCGAGGCCCTTGGTCTTTGCCTCTTCTACGAACTTGTCGTGAATGCCGGTGGAGTAAACGTCATCGTTCTTCCAGATGATCGCAACCTTGGTGCCGAGCTTCTGCTCTGCGATGTACTGTGCGGATGCGGTGCCCTGGTTCGGGTCCATAAAGCACATCTGGAATACGTTGTCCTTGCCCTCGGTTACTGCAACGGAGGATGCGGACGGGGTCAGAGCGAAAATGCGGTCGCTGTAGTTCTCAGCGGCGGTAGCCTCGCACGGCTTGGAGGTTACGGAGCCGAGGGACAGCTGCATGCCCCAGTCCTTCAGGGTGTTGTAGGCGTTTACCGCCTTCTCTGCGTCGCTCTCGTCGTCCTGATAGTTCAGCTCAAACTGAATATCGCCGCCCTCAGCGTTGATCTCGTCAACCGCGATCTGTGCGCCGTTCTTGCAGGCATTGCCGTAAATAGCATTCGCGCCGGTCAGCGGGCCGGTGCCGCCAATCTTGAAGGCAGTGCCGGAAGCGGTGCTGTCGGAGCCGCTGTTCTGCGAATCGGAGCTGCCCGAAGCGGAACCGCCGCAGCCGGTCAGCGCCGTAGCCAGCATAGCGCCGGCAAGGAGCATACTGAGTGTTTTCTTCATGGTGAAATCTTCTCCTTTGTTTCCCCCGAATCGGCATATCCTATCGGGTGTCTTGGATTATGCTTCACATTATACTACCATTTCCGCATTTCGGCTCACTTTTTTTGCGCTGAGAATACAATTTCAGATAATCTACTGATTATCTTTTGAGTAACTTTACGTTTTTTGTATCTTCTCACAAGAACACTTGTCCGCCCCGCAAGGATTCCTGCAAATTACTTCCATCCCGCCGCCGTTTTCGCAGGGAGAGCCTGCAAAATTTTTCTCACGCTGAGAACCGCATAAGCGCCCTCCCCCTTTCATAAATTGGATTGACGTAATGACGCGGCGTACTGTTTGTAAATTCATTTTCGATCACTATCCCGTAGGGGAGCACAGTGTGCTCCCACACCGCCGTTAAATGGGTGCGTGGCCGTTTCTTGCGCAGGCTCTGGTCGCGCTGCGGGCGAACAATGTTCGCCCCTACGGTTGTGCGTGTGCAAACCATTTATACGGCGGGGTGAGAGCAGAAGGTGAATTGTCGCACCCTGCGGTATGCCATTTTCACAACACCAAGGAGGGTACCCCATGACCGAAAAACGCCACGGAAAAGGACTGTTATTCATCGTAACGCTGGTTCTCGCTGCCGGTGTGATAAAGTACGCCGATATCCCCTTCGCGCAGACCGTGCGGGAAAAGGCGGCTTCTGCCCTGTCCGGCGCGGCAAATGCTGACCATGTTCTCGCGGTATTCGGCGGCTCTGCCATGCCCGCAGATACCGTTCCTGCGGAATCCTCCGGCGGTGCGGACGATATTTTAGACCGCGACCAGACCCTGTTCCCCGACACGGTTGACCAGACCGTCTATCCGCTGGAGTTCGAGCACACCACGCCGACTTCCGGCACGCTGACGTCCTCTTTCGGCAGCAGGCTCAGTCCCATCACTGGTCAGCCGGGCTTCCACTACGGGCTTGACCTTGCCGCAGACGAGGGCACGCCCATCACCGCCTTCGCGGACGGCACGGTGCGCGAGACCGGTGAATCCGGCTACGGTCTGTACGTCATTGTCGATCACGCAGACGGTTTTGCAACCCTATACGCGCACTGCAGCAGCATTTCCGCCAAAGTCGGTGATACCGTCACCTGCGGCGAGCAGATCGCCAAGGTCGGTCAGACCGGCAACGCCACCGGTCCGCACCTGCACCTCGAGCTGTGGCACAACGGCGCGGCGCTCGATCCCGCCGACTATCTTGCGCTGTGAGCCGAATTCAGGTCCGTGACGGCTTTCTTGTGCTCATGGCTGCGCTCTGGTGCGCGGATAAGAGCGGCGTGCTCCCCATTTTCCTCCTGCCCTCCGCTATACACGACCGCTCACACACGCTCGTCACCCCTCTCGCCGGCGGCACGGTGCAC
>ENA-UPXC01001934-UPXC01001934.1-human-gut-metagenome-genome-assembly--contig:-NODE-1934-length-26453-cov-4.393085_pt1 | contig 26453 bp, 23 predicted proteins | sample MGYA00250047_ERZ773371 | MGnify/ENA primary metagenome ERZ773371 (study PRJEB29103, sample SAMN06111975) | human gut metagenome | biome: human gut; feature: ankylosing spondylitis patient; material... | reverse complement strand
CGCTTACAGGCAACCGCATACATTATTGAGCATCAGTTTAATGTGAGCCGCACAGAGCAGTATATTGACAAACTGCTCGAACAGCCTGTCGAGGAAAAACGGACTGTATTGCGTTTGATAAAAGACGTCCGGTTGTTTTTGAATACCGTCGATAAAGCGGTTGGGATGATGAAGCAGTCCGGAGTGGATGCAAAAGTAGAAAAGGAGGAAAAGGACAATGGAATGCTGCTGCATATTCTGATTCCGAATTGTAAAAGGTAGGTGTTGGAAAGGTGCAGCAAAAGAAGTGTGTTTCACGTGAAACACACTTCTTTTTTTGGAATGCAAGCATCCATAACAAAAAAATTTATAGTTTCACGTGAAACATTGTCCCCTAGATAATTGCGTTTACGGGAGGTTGTGTTATAATAGTCTCTAGCCCCCCTGCTTTCTTTCGAGAAAGAAAGCAGGCAAAGAAAGCTTCACATGCGGCAGGTATTGTGAAAACAGGAAAAAAGATCTGGGGATAGCATCCTCTCGATAAGGAAGGCACTATGGGAAAAATTGTAGCGCTCATCAATCAGAAGGGCGGCGTCGGAAAAACGACCACTGCGGTAAATCTAGCGGCGGCACTTCAGGAAAAGGGCAAGAAAATTTTGTTATGCGATTTTGACCCGCAGGGAAATGCAACATCAGGGTTTGGAATCGATCCGCGTGAAATTGAAACCACGGTTTATGATTTAGTAATCAGTGAAGAACCGGATGTGAAAGGTGCGATCATCCATACCGAATGGATTGATTTGCTCGGTTCCAATACCGATCTTGCGGGTGCAGAAATTGATTTGCTCAGTTTGGAGCGGAGGGAGTTTCGGCTGCGGGATGTATTGGCGCAGGTAAAGGATTTATATGATTATATTTTTATCGATTGTCCGCCGTCACTGGGAATTCTGACTTTGGAATGTTTATGTGCAGCGGATAGCTTTTTGGTACCGATGCAAACCGAGTATTATGCATTGGAAGGACTCAGCCAGCTTATGGCGACTGTGCGCTCAGTGCAGAAAGGACTGAATCGCAGCATCCGGATTGAAGGGATTATTCTGACCATGTATGATGGGCGGACCAATCTGGCGGTACAGGTTGTAGAAGAGGTAAAGAAGCATTTTGGCGATCGGGTCTATGCCAATGTAGTTCCGCGAAACGTGCGGTTGAGCGAAGCGCCTAGCCATGGACAGCCAATTACGGCATATGACCGGCTGTGCCGCGGTGCGGCGGCATATCTTGCCATTGCTGAAGAATTTTTAAGCAAAAACGGCGGAAAATAAAAGAAGAAGGGAAGTGGGAAAATGGCGAAAACGAGCAAGGGCGGGCTTGGAAAAGGGTTCGGCGCGCTGCTCGGCGAAAGCCTGATGGCAGAAGCGGATGAAATGAAAGGCATTTCCACACTGCCCATGGCATTGGTGGAACCCAATCCAGATCAGCCGCGTAAAGTTTTTGACCGGGATGCGATGGAAGCATTGTCGCAGTCGATTGCAGCACATGGCGTCATTACGCCGATTACAGTGCGGATGGGGTCTGATGGATATTATCAGATTATTGCAGGCGAGCGGCGTTGGCGTGCCGCGCGCAGCGTAGGGCTGACCGAGATTCCGGCAATGATTATCGAAGCGGACGATGCGACCGTGATGGAACTGGCACTGATTGAGAATTTGCAGCGTGAGGATCTCAATCCGATTGAAGAAGCGGAGGGATATGATCTGCTGATTCATCGGTTTGGCATGACGCAGGAGCAGGTGGCAGACAGCGTTGGAAAGTCACGTCCGGCAGTATCCAATGCATTGCGTCTCTTAGCATTGCCCGGAGAAGCGCGGGATATGGTAGCATCCGGCGGGTTATCGCCCGGACATGCAAGGGCAATTTTGGCAATTCAGGACGAGGAAAAACGTCTGGAAGCGATTGACCAGATTGCAAATATGTCGGTGCGGCAGGCAGAAAAATATGCACGGCAAATCAATAAGGCGGAAGAACTGGAAGCGCAGCCATTTACGCCGGCTCCGTTTACGGTGGATTATCTGGCAGAAGAAGCGCGTGCATTGGAAAATCAGCTGGGACGTAAGGTGCGCATTGAGCAAGGCAAAAAAAGCGGTACCATTATGCTGGAGTTTTATGGAACAGATGATTTGGAACGTTTGACCGCAGCGCTCAAACAGCTTACGGTTTGAGCGTGGCAGGATGGAGGACAAGCAATGGAAGAAAAAAAGCATGATTGCGAGCAGCATAAGAGCAAGCGCTATTTGGCGTTTTATATTATCGGGCTGTTCAGTGTTGCGCTTGTGATTATTTTGCTCAGTTATTTGACCCAGCTTCGTGCAGATCGGGAACTGGCAAATATGAATACAGCGTTGGCGCAAAAGGATACCACGGTACAGGGCGTGCAGGAGAAAGTCGCTGCGCTTCAGGATAAAGTGGAAGAGCAGTCGGAACAGATCAAAAAACTGGAATCTCAGCTGGCCGGTGTCCGGACGGAATTGGAACTGGAAGCTGGAGAAAACCTGACCGCAGTATTGCAGCAGAGAATGGATGAGCGGGATGCATACAGTCAGCTTCTGGCATTTGAACAGGCAGTTGCCCATGAGGATCATGAGGCTGCACAGGAATGCATCGATTATTTAGAGCATACCTATGGCGCAGGACGGTTGGATGGAACGGCAGACAATGCGGTTTTTTCCGATGCCATGGCAGAGCGTTATCTAGAGCTGAAAAATCAATTGGCATAAAAATTTAAATTTCTGAATAGGGAGTAAAAAGTTATGTTGGACATTAAATTTATCCGAGAAAATACGGCAAAGTGCAAAGAGCGTCTGGCACTGCGCGGCACAAATTATGATGAGGCGATTGATCAGGCGCTGGCACTGGATGATAAGCGTAAGGCGATTATTGGCGAAGTAGAGTCGCTGAAAGCACAGCAGAACAAGGTTTCCAAGCAGATTCCGCAGATGAAAAAGGCAGGGGAGGATACCACTGCAATCATGGCGGAAATGAAGGAAATTTCGGCAAAGGTAAAGGAACTGGACGCAGGACGTACCGAGGTGGAAGCACAGCTCAGAGAAACCCTGCTCGGCATTCCAAATGTTCCGGCAGACCGGGTTCCGGCTGGTGCAGATGATACCTGCAATCCGGAGATTCGCCGCTGGGGCGAGCCGAAGGTTTTTGACTATGAGCCGAAGGCACATTGGGATATCGGTGCAGATAAGGGCATTTTGCTGCCTGAGGTTGCAGGCAAGGTCACGGGTTCCCGTTTCCATTTTTACCGCGGCATGGGCGCGCGTCTGGAGCGTGCGGTGATCAACTTTTTCCTCAATACGCATACCGATACAGAGGGTGGCTATACCGAGATTCTGCCTCCGTTTATTGCAAACGGTGCATCGATGACCGGTACCGGTCAGTTGCCGAAGTTTTCCGAGCAGATGTATCAGCTCGGCCGTGAGGATTCCGACCTATATCTGATCCCGACCGCTGAGGTACCGGTGACCAATATGTTCCGCGATGAGATCATCCCCGCCGATCAGCTGCCGGTTCGTTATGCGGCATATTCGGCATGCTTCCGCCGGGAGGCGGGTGCAGCAGGCCGTGATGCACGCGGTTTGATCCGTCAGCATCAGTTCAACAAGGTTGAGTTGGTCAACTTTACAGCGCCCGAAGATTCTTGGAACCAGCTTGAAAACCTGACCCATGAGGCAGAGCGTGTGCTGCAGGGATTGGGTCTGCCGTATCGTGTTGTTGCGCTGTGCACCGGCGATGTCGGCTTCTCCTCGGCATGCACCTATGATATCGAGGTCTGGATGCCGTCTTATGGCCGTTATGTGGAAATTTCGTCCTGCTCGAACTTCCTTGACTATCAGGCGCGCCGTGCAAATATCCGCTGCCGCAATGCGGAAGGCAAGCCGGTTTATGCACATACGCTGAATGGTTCGGGTGTTGCAGTCGGCCGTACCGTGGCTGCAATTCTGGAGAATTATCAGAATGCAGACGGCTCGGTTACCATTCCAGAAGCATTGCGTGCATTCATGGGTTGCGACAAAATTTAATTTCAGCCAGCAAGATAAAAAGAGACTGCTCTCAGATGAGCAGTCTCTTTTTTCGTTTCACGTGAAACAATTTGTTTCTCTTGAATAACATGGGGGAGATGTCGTATAATGAATAGAAAAGAAGAGGGGTGTCTCTCATGGAAACAATGGAGATGCAGGCGCCTGTTTTTGAGGCGCTGCTGCTGTTTCATAAAGAACCGGCTGCTTTGGAATCGGAACGAATCCGGCAGGCTCTGGCGGAGAAATTTAACGGCGCGGATTTTACAGAAGGTCGTTATCTGCTGCATGCATTTGATGCTGCGGTACAGATTGGCGCACCGGCGCCGTTCGATCATACCATGGTTTCGGATTTTATCCGCGGACAAATGTGGAATGTCAAGGATGCAAATGGGCTGCTGAGCAGCTGCACATATGCAGTACGCCTTGCAGATGACAATGCGCTTACCATGGAATATAAGCAGCGCGGCAAGATGCTGACCCAGCTTATCGAAGCCGGGTTGGCACTCTATCCCGACAGTGCGGCTGTTTATGTACCTGCCTCGGGCAGGCTGATGACTGCCGCGCAGGTACGGGAAAACCCGGCGCGTGGCGGGGACCGATTTTTATATTTATGTGTCAATACGCGCCTGTTCAGCATCAGTGGGACAAGCAGCGATATGATGGTAGATACGGTAGGGTTGTATCTTCTTGGACTGCCGGATATCCAGTACCATTTCCATAGCCTGAATCCCAACAAGGTGATGAAGCATGCGTATAGTGTGGCGTCGCTGCTGTATTCGGTGGGCGCGGTGATGAAGAGCGGCGAGACCATCGATGGGATGGACAATTATGGCATCAGTCCGGAAATCCGCTGGCCGTTCCAGTATGAGCAGGCGCTCATTGAGCCGCCGCGTGTAGTCATGGCGATTACAGCAGGGGAATATGCAGTTTAAAAAAAGAAGGACGCTTTGCGTCCTTCTTTTTTAATCCAGAAAATCCTCTGACCGCAGACCGATATGGGAATAGAGATGCGCGAGGGTATTCCATGTATCCGCATTCAGGCGGCCGGTGACCGGCAAACCGCAGGATTGCTGAAGCTGCCGAATCGCACGTTCGGTGGCATCATCATAGATTCCGGTATAAGGGATGGGAAGCAAAGCTGGATACTGTGCAGAAAGACCGTTTAACATTGCCTGCAGAATATATAGAAATCTTCCATGATCCCCGGGCGCGACAATTTGCAGAGCACTGGGGAATACGCGCACTGCGAGCGGGATTGCGGTGCGGCTGCGTACGAGATTGGCTTCCTGCACGATACGATCCCAAGTGGAAAGATCTGCTTTCCCGGTGACTGGCAATCCAAAATGGCGCTGAAAACGCTGCACCGCATGTTCGGTCGCATCATCATAAACCCCGCTGACCTTGGGCAGAGGTTCCCCCAGCGCAGCCTGTACGACACGCAGGTCCTGCTGCAATCCGCGCACATGGGCGCGGCGCTGCTCTTGTGTATACATGGCTGTCAGCCTCCTTCCGTTTGCAGCACATAGCCGGGGAATTGCTGTTCTGCAGTTTGTGCGCTATGGGTTGCAGTTTCATAACGGTTTGCGAGGACATCCCATGTAACCGGACCGATGGTACCGGTCGGCGGAATCCCAAACAGGTTTTGTGCGGCAAGGACTGCTTCACGGGTGCGTTCGCCGAAATATCCGGTCACCGGGATTTGTGGGATTTCAGGATAGACCTGTGACAGGAATGAAAGAAATGTCTGCGCTTGCTCTACATCTGCACCGGACATGCCTTCCACCATCAGCCGCCCGGGGAAAACCGGTATGCCCTCAGGGGTTGTCAGATTGGGATTGGACTGTACAATGGAAAGGTAGGCAGAATAGAGCGCATCCCAAGTTTGTTCGCCGACAATGCCATCTGCGGGGATTCCGAACAGTTTTTGTGCGGCAATGACTGCGGATTCGGTCTGTGGACCGAAAAAGCCATCGTCGGTGAGCTCCGGAATTTCTGCGTAATAAGCGCCCAGGACCTTGAGATAATACTGCATCAGTTTAACTTCATTGCCGCGGTCCCCCTGCCGCAGCACGCCCGGATAAATGGGGCTGACATCCTGCAATGAGATGCCCTCGCTGTTGAGTTCGGCAAGACGCTTGATACCGGTATAGAGATAAGCAATGCGATACCAGGTGCCCGGCCCGACAATCCCATCGGGGGTTAAGCCGAAGGTTTGCTGGAATACTTTGACCGCATCCTCAGTTGAGCGGGAGAAGATGCCGTCTACCGGATAGATTTTTGGAATCAAGGGATAGTTGCTGGAAATCCGGTTGAGACGCAGCTGCACCGTGCGGACATCGTCGCCGGTATCCCCAAGACGCAGGGCGGTTCCCGGATAGGTGCCGATATTGGGCGCAACCGGCGCATCTCGGACGATGTTCAGATTATCCCCATAGAAGTGTGTTAAAATTTCATAGGGAGTCATGCCTTGTTCGGCGAGCGGGACGGTTCCCCATTGGCTCAGCCCTTCACAGGTTACGGTGGTGCCGTTGCAGTATTGAGCAAATAACGGCTCAACCGAGCCGGGACGCACCAGATAATCGGTGAACAGTTCGTCTGCGATGCGTGAAATATTATCGAAAATATCGCGGTCGTGGACGTAAGCCTGGTCAAAAGCGGTGGAGTTTGTGATGTCGAAATCATACCCCTGAGAGCGGTACCATTCGGTATACACCCGGTTGAGGGCAAAGGAAATCTGCGCGTACATATTGGCGCGGATTGCGTTTTCAGGCCATGTGGGATAGATTTCTGATGACGCAACATTTTTGATATAGTCCGGAAAGGGGACGGTCACATTGCGCGCATTGGAATCCGGACGCCCCAGATGAACAGTGATTGTTTCGGGAATGTAAGGCAGAGCCAATCAGGTCAACTCCTCTGTATTGAGACTGTGTTCGGGCAGCGGGCGCTGCACGGATGGCGCGGGAACCGGTTGGAATTCCTCAAGCGGTATCAAGTATACCGGAAGCGTTGCGACAACATCGGCGAAAACCGTCAGGTCTTTGGTAGAAACCGGCTGATAGCCATCCAGATTTACGGTAACCGCATAGCGGGCATAGGGGTTGCTGCTGCCGGGGGATAAGGAGTTGCTAAGCGGCGGGGCGGGAAGGGGCAGCATTGCGGTCTGCCCGGAACGGTTGGTGCGGGTGGTATACAGCAGTTCGGAATCACCGTTTTCCTTTACCGAAGAAACGGTGACCAGTGCATTTTCCAGCGGCACGGCGTTTTGGGCGGTTGTCACTGCAACAACCAGGTATCCGGTCGCGGTATTGCGGGAATCCGGCATAAAAAATCACTCCTATTCAAAATAAGTATCCGTTGCGTTTCCGGTGCAAGCCTTTTATAATAAAAGCAGAAGATGCCGGCAAGGATTCCGGCGGGAAGAAGAAAAGGTCAACCAGATAGATGGAAAGGGGATCATACACATGGATCATAAGACAATCATTGATTCCTGCGTGATTCAGGAAGAACGTTTTCAGTTCTTTTCGTTCGGCAGGGAAGACGCACTCAAACTCGGGATGCTGCTCTGCGAAATTGCAGGACGCTATCAGCAGGGGGTTGCAATTGCCATTGAAATCAATGGATTGCGTGTCTTTCAGCATGTCACCGAAGGTGCAGGACGGCATAATGTCGAATGGCTGGGGCGTAAGATCAATACGGTCAACCAGTTTGGAAGATCCTCGCTGCATACTTGGGCAAAGTTTGAGCAGGATGGCATCACCATGGAAGAAGAGCGGCTAGACCCGGCGCGGTTTGCGATGTGCGGCGGCGGATTCCCGCTTAATGTGCGCGGCGTCGGTCAGGTCGGCGTCATTGCGGTTTCCGGCCTGCCGCATCTGGACGATCATCAGGTCATTGTCGATGCGCTGACCGAATGGTTTTCAAAAAAGCATTAAAGATGTTTCACGTGAAACGGAGCCTTCTCAGAAAAGGGGAAGGCTCCTTCTTTTTTATATTATGTGTCACGCGAGCGAAACATGATATTTTTTGAACCATCGGTCCATTTGAATCAGATAGGCAAATACCTGCGGCCCGCGCATGAGCTGTCCATACCATGGCTCTGGCATGGCGTCCGGGTCTGCAAGCAAGGCTTCGATGGCGTCGGTACGGAACAGCTGCGGAATCATGGAGCGGTCATCCTGCAAAATCTGACGCACATAAGAGCTGGTCAATTCGGTATATACCGGGGAAAAGGTTTTGGGGTAAGGCGATTTTTTCCGCCAAACAATCTCATGGGGCAGGTCCTGTTCAAATGCCTTGCGTAAAATCCCTTTTTCACGGCCGTCCCATGCCTTGAGATGCCAAGGCATATTGTATGCGTATTCTACGATGCGATGGTCGCAGAAGGGGACGCGCACTTCGAGTCCGGAATACATGCTCATGCGGTCCTTGCGGTCGCGCAGGATTGCAAAAGGATACCGGCTGATTTGACAAAAGAACCTTGAATTTTAGGGATTTGAAACAAATTTGTGAACAAGTTTTTGTTCGGGTTGACAACAAAAAAGCGTAGACGTATAATAAAGCAAGTTGCCGACCGACCGGACGGTCGGAAGTGAAAGATAAGTCTGCCGCCCGCTGATGACAGCGCGCGGAAATGACCTGAATCCCTGAGGTGGAGGTTTTCATGAAAAAACGAGTGATGAGTGCGGTGATGGCTGCGGCGCTGACAGCGGGGGTTTGTGTCCCCGCACGGGCAGTGGGGGCAGTACAGGCAGCCGGAGGAATGAGCGGTATGGCGGCGATGCTGCTTGCCGGTCAAGCGGTTTCTGATGCGGCTGGCGCACCATCTGCACCGCCGGAACAGACAGTCCATACCATCGGTCTGGTTGGATTGGAGCGCACTGTGCGCGAAAAGAATCCAACCCTCAAATCCCTCAAAAAGATGGTGGCAAGTCTCAATTCGATGTCCGCACCGACACAGGATGCGGGACAGATTCAAAATGCGATTGATGGGTACCGTGCCCTGATGAATTCTTTGGAAAACGCATGCGAGGGATTGGATCAGAACGATCCGCTGTATATCACCTATCAGGCGCAGATTCGTGTGCTGAAAGACAACATCGCCAGTCTGGAGGGAACGCTTGTCGGTCTGCCGATCATTGGGCAGGCAACCAAGGATGCTTATGAGGAAGCGGCATACAGCCTTGAAAAGCAGGCGGAAAACGTGGAAAAACAGTTGTGCGCGGGTGCGGAAAGTATGCTCATCGGACTGGTCAGCCTTGCAAGTACGCAGGAAACCATGGAGCGGAAACTGGATAACCTCGACCGCAACCTTACCGTGATGAAAATTCAGCTGGACCGCGGGATGATCAGTTCCCTGACCTATGAAAATATGAAAACCACGCGGGATCAGCTTGCCGCCCAAATCGGCACCCTGCGGGTGCAGCGTGAGAGCATGTCGGGCAGTTTGGCGCTGATGTGCGGCTATGGCGCGGATGCAGTCGTGGAACCGTCCGCGTTGCCCGAAGTTTCTGCGCGGGAACTCAGCAGTATGAATTATGAAGCAGACCTCAAAAAAGGGATGGAGCTGAGTTATACCCGTTGGCAGAAAGCGGACGCAGTACGCGAAGCTGCAAACAAGAAGGATGACAACGTCAGCGGCACCGAGCAGACCTATGAAGCCGCAAAGAAAGAGCTTGCTGCGGCAGAGGAAAGCCTGACTGCAAGCTTCCGGCAGAGCTACGACGCGGTCACCGATGCGCAGACCAAACTGAAAGCGGCCGAATTTGCCGCACAAAAAGCACAGGCTGACTTGGAGGTCAGCCGGGTCAAATATGAAATCGGTACGATTTCCCAGCTTGCCTATCAGCAGGCGCAGGATGATGCGGCGGATGCAAAGGACAGCGTTGCAAGTGCAGAAATCAGCCTGCTTTCGGCATACCGAACCTATCAGTGGGCGTGCAAGGGCTTGATTCAAACAGGGGAATAAGGAGGAACTTTTATGAAATACAAGCAGGCGACAGGTGCGGCGCTTGCGCTCGCGCTTTCTGTCAGTGTCTGTGCACCGGCGCAGGCAGCATTTGGCGCGCCGCAGGCAGGCTTCTGGATGAGCGCAGCAAGCGCAGTGCGTCAAGTGCGAAATGCTGCCGAGGAACAGGGAACCCCCGGGATTGCGGGCAGCACGCTTGCGTTTGACGATGTCGAACGCGTGGTGCGGAAAAACAATGCATCCATTCAGTCGTTTGACCAGACGCTCGAAGGCGTAGGGGAAACCGATGTCGGGGACAGCTTTATGGATCAGTATATCCAGTTGGAGCAGCAGATTGCAGGGTACGAAAAGCAGATCAAAGATCTGGATAAGTCGATTGCGGCTCTGGAAAAGAATCCGCAGGAAAACGCTGCGCTGATTCGCACGCTGCAGGCGCAGAAGGCGTCCCTCGAAGCCTCGCTCGCGGCGGTGCGCAGTTCCTATGAAGATCTGGAAGACAACGAGGACGATGCCGAGGACGATCTCGAAATTACATACAGCAGCACCGAGCGGCAGCTCGGCAATGCGGCAGATCAAATCGTCATCGGTGCGGAAACCGCATACATCTCGCTGCACACGCTCGACAACACCGCGGCAGAACTGGAGCGCAACCTTGCAGCGCTTGACCGGAATATTGCTACCCTGAAAACACAGGTGAGCATGGGCGCGGCGACCGAACTCGATCTGCTTGCGCTGCAAACCCAGCGGCAGACGCTGGAAGCCAACCGTCAAACATTGCAGACCCAGCGGCGCAGCATCAAAAATAACCTTGCGATTCTGTGCGGCTACGGTACAGATGAGACGGTAGAGGTCAGCAGCCTGCCCGAAGTCTCCGCTTCTCAAATTTCCGCGATGGATTATGAAAAGGACCTTGCCGAAGCGCTCAAAAACAGCTACTCTATCTGGCAGAAGGAGGACGCGCTGCGGCAGGCAAACGACGATTACGAGGATAATGTCACCACAAGCCTGCATGCGGTAGAGGCGGCAAAAATTGACCTCGCCGCGCAGAAAGAAACGGTGACGAGCACATTCCGCCAGCAATTCAATGCGGTAAAGGATAAGAACACATTATACCAGACCGCATCGGCTGCGGCAGAGCAGCAGGCGAAGAATTTCGCGGTCAGTGAGCTGCAATATCAGCGCGGCGCGCTCTCCAAAAATGAGTATGAAAGCGCAAAGGATGAACTTGCAGCGGCGCAGCAAACCGCATCGGCTGCAAAAATTGAGCTGTTTACCGCATATAATACGTACACATGGGCCAAACGCGGCGTCATGAGCTGAGACATCGGAGGAAATGAACATGAAGAATAAACGAATCGCCGCAGGTGTGCTTGCCTGCTTGATGCTGGTCAGTGCGGCAGGCTGCGGCAAAGATAAGGAGACAAACGAAGAGGAGAGCGTGCAGGGAACTGCGATTGAGGTGCAGCCGGTGGAAACCGGCGAAATGGCTGCGGAATCCGCGATTGCCGGCACAGTAACGGCAAAAAACGCTGTGCAGGTATTTCCGCTGCTCGCAGGCAATGTAACTGCGCTGAATGTAGAGGAAGGCGATATGGTTACCAAAGGGCAGGTACTGTTTCAGGTCGATACTTCGACGGTGACCAGTACTTATGCCTCGCTCCAGCAAGCGTACAGCGCGACCAAAGCGACCACCGATCAAGCGATTGTATCCGCGCAGCTTGGTGTACAGAACGCACAGATTGCACTCGATCAGGCGACAACCGCGTATGAAAATACCAAGGCGCTCCATGCCGCAGGCGCGGCGTCCGATCAGCAGCTGACACAGGCGGAGCAGGCGGTGCAGCAGGCGCAGGCAGGGGTGCAGCAGGCGCAGGGCGCTGTGGCACAGGCACAGGCTTCCCAGAAGGCTTCGCTTGCACAGATGCAGGCTTCCATGGATCAGATTCAGGCGCAGGCAAAGCTTGGCACAGTGACCGCTCCGGTTTCCGGCCTGGTCACCACGGTGGGAATCCAGCGCGGCGGCATGGCGGCACAGGCACAGCCCGCGGTTGTCATTGCAGAGGACGGGATAACCGAAGTGACCGTTTCGGTCAGTGAAACCGTACTCAGTGGGATTCAGGTCGGCGATGTCGGAAGGATTGATATTCAGTCCGAGGCTGCGCCGGTAGACGGCACGATTGTAACCGTTGGTGCAGCTGCCAACCCGCAGACCAAGCTTTACGATGTGACGCTGTCGCTGCCGGAAGGCGTGAGACCCCCGATCGGCACATTTGCAACCGTCACCCTTTATACAGACCGGCGTGCCGATGCAGTTTATGTGCCGACCGAAGCGATTTTAACGGACGGTGACACCCAGTATGTATTTATCACCACAGAGGAACGTCCGGAAAAGGATGAAAAGAAGTCCGATGTCGGCGCAGGAGACGGTCCGTGGGCAGACAAGATTGAAATTACAACCGGTCTGATCGGTGACGGCATCACCGAGGTTACGAGCGGGCTTTCCGGCGGGGAAACGCTGGTGGTCAAGGGACAGAGCTACCTCTCCGACGGCAGCCTTGTGCGCGTTGTATCCGGGGAGGATGACGCATGAAAATCGCAGATTTTTGCATCAAACATAAAGTAACAACCATTCTTGCCTTTGTCATGGCAGTTATTTTCGGTGTAATGAGCTTTGGCGCGCTGCCGCTGGCGCTCATGCCGGATATCGAGCTGCCCATGGCAATCGTTATGACGACCTACGCGGGCGCAGGTCCGGAGGAAATCGAAAATCTGGTGACCGAGCCGATTGAATCCGCCTGTGCGAGCGTCGCGGGCATGGATGAATTACAAAGCCAGTCATCCGAAAACATGTCGATTGTCATGGTGACCTTCACCGAGGATACCGACATGGATCAGGCGCTCGTTGATATGCGTGAAAAGATTGATCTGGCAAAATCCATGCTGCCGGAAGACGCTTCTGCGCCGACCGTCATGAAGATGAACATGGACTCCATGCCGGTTATGATGATCGGTCTTAAGGGTAGCGACCTTGCGCAGATGCAGACGGTTGCAGAGGATGACATCGCGCCCCGCCTGGAACGCATTGACGGTGTCGCTTCGGTTGACATCATGGGCGGTTATCAGAATGAAGTTGCGATTGAGGCGTACAACGACCGTCTGGAGGGCTACGGCATTTCGCTTTCCTATATTGGACAGATGCTGGGCGCCGACAATGTCGCGATGCCTGCCGGCGATATGCAGAACGGAACCCGGTCGCTGTCTGTGCGTGCAGACGGCGAATACAAGTCGGTTGAGGATGTGGAAAACACCCTGATCCCGCTGCCAAACGGCGGAACGGTGCGCCTTGGCGAACTTGCCAAAGTTTCTATGAGCGCAAAAGATCAGGATTCTATCGCCAAGGTAGACGGGGAACCCTGCCTGATGATTTCGGTGACGCAGCAGTCTGGCACCAATACGGTGCAGGTTGCAGAGCGCACCCAGCGTGCCATGGAAAAACTCGGGGAAGAGAATCCGACCCTGAACTACATGGTGCTTATGGACCAGTCCGAGTATATTAACCAGAGTGTAGACTCGGTGATGCAGAATATTATTCTCGGTGTCGTCTTTGCAGCGATTGTACTGCTTTTGTTCCTGCGTGATCTCGGCGCAACAGCGGTTATTTCGGTTTCCATGCCGGTGTGCATCGTTTCGGTGTTCCTCATCATGCGTGCGCTCGGCATCACAATGAACATGATGTCGCTCGGCGGCATGGCAATGGGTGTCGGCATGATTGTCGATAACTCGATTGTTGTGCTCGAGAATATCTTCCGATTCCGTTCGGAGGGCTTCAGCCGTTGGGATTCGTGTACCAAGGGTACAGCCGAGGTATCGCTGTCGATTTCAGCCTCCACGCTTACCACGGTTGCCGTATTCCTGCCGCTTGGACTGTCAGGCGGTATGGCAGGCATGATGTTCAAGGAGTTCTGTATTACCATTGTCGCGCTGCTGATGGCGTCGCTGATTATCGCGCTCACGCTTGTGCCGCTGCTGTGCTATATGACCATGGACCGCGGCAGACGCCGTCTGCGTGTGCCGAATAGTGAAGGCGATCTTGGCGACAAGCCGATTATGCGCAAATATAAGGAACTTTTGAAGTTCTTCATCACGCGCAGAAAGGTTGCCGTAATTGCAACCATTGTTATGGTTGCCATATTCGTGGTTTCGATCGGCGCTGCGGGAATGGAACTGATGCCGGAAATGGATCAGGGACAGATTTCCGTGTCGGTTTCGATGCCGGTCGGTTCGGAGATGGAGGAAACCGAAGCCATTCAGGACCGCATTGCAGCGATTTCTGAAAAAGCCGTCCCCGAACTCGATACGCTCTATTATTCGACCGGCGGCAGCGGCGTGACTTCGGGCGGCAGCAGCGTTACGCTGATGCTGGTCGATCTCGAAGACCGCGACCGCTCGGCAACCGAAATTGCAAACGAACTGCGCGATAATTTGCAGGACATTGCGGACTGTGAAATTTCGGTCAGCGCAGCACAGAGCATGTCCATGTCGGGCGACGCAGTCAGCCTGAGCCTGTCCGGCAACGATTATGACGAACTCGTGCAGGCGGGTGACGAACTGGTATCCCGCATTTCAAGACTGCCCGATGCGATTGAAGTCAAGTCCTCGGCAGCGGATGAAGAACCCCGTGTCAGTGTCAAGATCAACCGGGAGAATGCATCCCGCTTTGGTTTGACCGCAGCCACCATTGGTTCCGCAGTACGCGGCCAGCTCAGCGGTTCTACTGCTACGACGCTGAAAATCGGCGGCGAGGAATATGACATCACCGTGCGCGGCGACGACAGCGCGGGCGCAAGCCTGGATGCGCTCAAAGCCATGCAGATTCCGACCCAGACCGGCGGCTCGGTACCGCTCGGACTGGTTGCAGACATCAGCACCGAACTGGCGCCGCAGACCATTGTGCGCGACAATCAGAGCCGTACCATCACCGTCACTGGCTCCAGCCTTTCGGATGATGCGGTTGGTCTGAACGCTGAGGTGCAGAAGATTCTGGAGGATTATCAGCTGCCGGACAGCGTAACGCTTGAAACCGGTGGCGAGATGGAGGATATGGCGGAGTCGTTCGGTACGTTGGGCTTTGCGCTCGTCGTGGCGCTCGGTCTGGTGTATTTCGTGCTCGCCAGCCAGTTTGAATCCTTCGTCATGCCGATTGTCATTATGACCATTCTGCCGATCGGCCTGCTCGGCGCAATGTTTGGTCTGCCGATTACAGGCAATAAGATTTCGATGGTTTCGATCATCGGCGTCATCATTCTGGCAGGTACGGTGGTCAACTCGTCCATTGTCCTGATCGACTACATCCAGACCCGCCGCGGACGCGGGGAGGATAAGAATACCGCTATCCTCAATGCCTGCCCGCGCCGTGTCCGTCCGGTACTGATGACCACCCTAACAACCATTCTGGGCTTGCTGCCTATGGCATTTTCAGGCGGTGAGGGTTCTGAGATGATGCGGCCGATGGCGATTGTTATGATTGCGGGCATGGTGATTTCCACCATCGTGACCCTGCTGTTTACGCCGGTGTACTATTCCCTGATTGACAGCCTGACTGAGCGGTTCCATAAAAAGCATCCGCCGCGTGACCCAAAGGATGATATTCCGGGTGCGCAGCTTGCAGAGGAGGGGACCGAGGCGTGACACAGAGCCGTAAAATCCGCCGGGCAGAGATTCTTCAAGCGGCTTATGATGATTTCTGCGAAAGCGGCTATGACCGCGCACGCATGGAGAACATTGCCCGCCGCGCCGGAATCGGGAAATCGACGATTTATGAATACTTTCCCTCCAAAACTGAACTGCTGCTTGCGGTGGTGGAGTGGGGGATCGATCGAACCTATCATGAGCTGAATACCATTTTTACTGCAAAAATATCGATTCGTGAGATTGTAAATCAATATTTGGAGTATATGCATAACATGGCAGTCAGCGCGGCAGGGTTTTTTATGACCCTGCGCAATGACGATCCGGCGTTTCATGAGGTACACTGTGCAATCCGTCACTTCTTTGAATTTTTGGTTGAGAATATCAAGGCGACCATTGCTGCCGCAGCCAAACGCGGCGAGGTTTCCGCAAAAATAGACCCGAGCGCGGCGGCGCTGATGCTGGTCAGCATGTCCAGCCCGCTGATTACGCTTGGGGAGTGGGAGACTACAATGGAGCAGGTTCTTGATGTTTTGTTTGAAGGTCTGGACCCCAGATAAAAAAAAGACGCGCCCGCGGGCGCGTCTTTTTTTTATTCCATTTATCCGTAGACACGCGCAACCTCTTCGCGTGCAATCTGGACCCAACGGGAAGCGTTTGCCGGATGATGACCCAGCGTGTGGTTATCCTTCATAAGCAGCTCGACAATGTTTCCGTTTTGTTTGCAATAGGTGAGGACATCATGCAGGTTTTTGCGGATATAGTCCTCATCCGGGTTCGGGACGGCAATATCGGTCGGGCTGACCTTGTAGCAGTACATATAATCGCTGCCAAGCAGATCGCTCATCTTTCGGCTGTCAGCCCACTGGGAAACCGAAACGCGGCGCAGGCGCGGAATGGCTGCCTTGACATACTCCCAGCGCTTGTCAAGCCCCTCGCAGCAGCCGTAGTAGTTCAGACCAAAGCGGCTGGCAAGCTCATGCTGATAGGGCAGGATGAACTCCTTGACCATTTCCGGAGAAACCTCGCTGGTTTCCTGCGCTTCGTTGAAGCCCCACATGTCCATCAGCTTGACCTGACCGGGAACGCCGTGCAGCTCGTCAGTAAAGCCGATGCCGCCCGAGCCGATGTACATGCTTTCGCAGTTGTTCGGCAGCAGACCATGCTGCTCGAGGTAGTCGAACTTCGCCAGATAGCCGTCTGTAAACAGGCGCATCATGGCGTGTACCTGATCCGGATAGTCATAAAAGTCGCACATCATGTTTTCCATCCCGCGCAGGTTGCAGTAGGACAGAGACAGATCGGGCGACCACCACCATTTGTGGCGGAATTCAACGGTCAGAATATCGTCAAAAACTTCCTCGGCAGCGTGGAACGCCGCGTTCGATGCTTCCCAGTCAATGTGAATTTCCGGAGTTTTAATGTATGCGGACAGGTCGAGTTCCTCATATTCCTCATCCATATCCGCAAACGGGGACTTCCAGACATAGGCTTCGCCCTTGGTGGGGTCGCCGATGCGCTCCTCCTCGATGCCCCAGCGGGTATCGACCGCATGGTAGGGGAGGTAAAGCTTGGCTTCTACGACCTTGTCATCCTTGAGGGTGTCCGCCCAGTAGATTTCCTTGCGCAGCCACATTTCCCAGTCCTGCGCCATTTCGCCTTCGCACTGGATGGCTTCCTTCCACGGGAAGATCTCATTCCAGCCGTTTTCGCAGTCGATGAAAATAACCGGCTGTTCGGTTTTTAGCCCGTTGTGCGCGATCCAGAGCGCTTTTTTCTCCTGCTCATAGGGACGCTCCGCCAGTTCTTTCAGGCGGCGTCCCAGTCCCCGCAGGATTTCGCGGTCGTGCGCCGAAACAACGCACTGCTCCAGCGGCCAGCCGTGTACCATTAGGTTGCCGCCCTGTCCTTGGTCGATACGGTTTTCGCCTTCAAATTGATCAATACTCATAAGAATGCTTCCTTTCTGTTCGGCCGCAGGGCGAGCCGGTGTGTGTTGTCTCATAAAATCCGCGCCGCCGCAGGCGGACGGAACAGATGTTGTTGTTTTGGAACGCATTTATGGTATCATGAACCGCCGCAGCACGCAACCAAGCGTACAAAGAAGAAAACGGAAATTTGGAGAGGTTGCACAATGGCTTTTTGCACAAACTTGGAAATAAAATTTGTGAGAAATATACAATGACCCCAAAATACGTTCAATTTTGGAACATGAAATTTCGGAAAAAACGCTGCCTATAAAATGGGAAATCTGATTCTTTCACAAATTTCGGAAGTGGGTGGAGAAAAACAGGGTAATTTTTATAAACGTTTGTATAAAAATACGAAACAAAAAACCTTCCCGAGAGGGAAGGTTTTTTTATCCGAGCGGAAGCTCGCGGTATTGCTGCGGCGGGATGCCGACCTTTTCGGTGAACGCGCTGACAAAGCTGGACGAACTGCCGTAGCCGCTCTCCTCCGCGATTTTTTTGACCGGCATGGAGGTGGTCTTGAGCAGGTATTTGGCATGCTCCATCCGAAGCTGAATGACGTATTCGTGTGGGGTGCAGTCCAGTTCGCGCTGGAACAGGCGGATGAGATAGGAGGTGCTCAGCCCGACCGAGCCGGCAATCGCTGCAAGGTTCAGATGGCGGTCGGTCAGGTTGGCGCGGATGAAGCACACCGCGCGTTCGACCGCATTGCTGCTTTCCTTTTGCGGTTCGGCTGCGTCCGGCATCAGCCGGCACAGGATTTCATGCACCTGAAAGGAGAGTTCGGAATCAACCGGCGTTTTGTTGCATTTGAACTGGCTGAGAATAGCGCGCATGATCGCGCCGACCCGCCCGCCTGCGACGTCTTTAAAAACAGCGCCGCAGTTTTGCGTCAGGTAGCTGCAAAGCGCAGAGGAATTGCAGCCGCCAATGTTCATCCAGTAGAACTCACAGTAGCGTTCTGCATAATAGTGGTGCGGCTCGTTCCGGTCGAGCAGAACGACACTTCCCGAGGGGGCAATCTCATGTTTTCCGCGATATTCTACGCTTAATTCGCCCTGTTCGACATACATCACAATAATACGGTCCACTTGCTGACCGCGGATGCGGTAACCCGATTCGCAGTAGTAATGTCCGCACATGGCGATATAGTAATGTAAGAGCAGCGTGGTCTCCGAAAGTTCATGGAAAAAGTATTCCGATCCGGTCATAACGCCCGGTTCCGTACCGCTGACACGCACGGCGTTCACCTCCCTACGATGGTGTTTTTATCATATCATTTGTTTGACAAAAATGCAACAAAGAATCAAGCAGCGATGTTTTGCAAAGATAAAATCGTTTTCTATTCTTGCTCTGAAAAAATCTTGAGAAAAATTTTTTAAAACAGGAGAAATATCAATTTTGCGAAATGATTTTGCGAAAAATTTGAACGTCATTGAAAAAAATTGTGCAAGTTGCGAAAAAGGAAAGAGAATTTTTAAGGCAAGATGTATTATACAAAATGCACAAAAATAAAGGATTTGAATGATGATATCGGTTGCAACGTGCAAAAACATGTGTTATTCTTAAATCACCGCAGGAAAATGAATAAATTTTGCTTCATCATGCGGCGCGATTGCGGAAGAATGACCTCCGCAGCGTGCCGGACAAGACAAGGATAGTAAAATTATTAACTTATCTTGCGGAGCATGATTCGCTCTTTCTTCTTCCGCTTCCGGGGGCGCGGCAGGGCTTCGCAAGCGGCGCTGATCCGTGCGCCGTATGCCGTGCGGACTTTGCCGCCGCCCCGAAGTTTGGAATGAAAGAACACTCCCCCGCACGGAACCGCGGTTCCGTCTGAACGTAGTCTCCTGCATATGCATGAGAACATAGAAACTTGAGAAGAGAGGTACGAAGACATGAAAACGAGAAGACTTCTGGCAGTGCTGACCGCTGCGGCAATGAGCGCAACCCTGCTGACCGGCTGCGGCGGCGATAAGCCGGCGGCAAACGGCTCTGGCTCCGGTTCTGGCTCGGGTGCGAAGTCCGGCGATGGCTACAACATTACGATGATTTGCGGCAACCGTGACGAATTCGGCAGCGCGCTCGAGCAAGGCTCGCTTGCGGTTGCAAAGGAAATGAATGTAAAGCTGACCACGCAGGACGCGCAGAACGACGTCAGCCGTCAGATTCAGTTTGTTGAGTCTGCACATAACGCGGGCGAGGACGCCATTCTGGTTCAGATTGTTGACCCGGGCATTGCGAAGCAGTGCATCGAGGCGGCAAACGGCACCCCGCTGGTATTCTACAACCGCGCACTGAATGCAGAAGATATGGACGCTCTCAATGAGATTGTCGCATACGTTGGTTCGGATGAGAACACCTCCGGTTACTTCCAGGGCGAATATCTGGCAAAGTACTTCAATGAGAAAGGTCAGAAGGACGTTAAGTATCTGATGCTGAGCGGCACGCTGGGCGCGGTTTACACCACCATGCGTACCGAGGGCGTCCTGAAGGGCATGAAGGACGGCGGCCTGAACCCGATCGAAGCAGCGGCTCCGCTGGTTGCTGATTATGACCGTGCAAATGCAATGGATATGATCTCCCCGCTGGTAGACACCGTAGAGTATGACTGCATCATCGCGAACAACGACGCAATGGCACTCGGCGCAGTTGAGGCGCTCAAGGCAAAGGGGATGGACCCGACCAAGGTTCCGATCGTTGGTATCGACGCAACGGTTGACGGCGTTGAAGCTGTTAAGAACGGTGAACTGGCAATGACCGTGTTCCAGGACCCGAATGGTCAGGGTTACGGTGCTGTAATGGCTGCGAAGAACATGATCGAAGGCAAGGCAATCACCGAGGGCACCGATTACGAGACCGACGAAACTGGTAACATCGTATGGGTTCCGTTCGAGCCTGTATATCCGGAAAACGTTGCTGATTACGAGTAAGAAACCTAATTTGAAAGGGACATTGAAGACAATGTCCCTTTCCTAATCAAAAGGAAAGCAGGGTGAGTTTTTTCGATGAGTCAGGAGTACATTCTGGAAATGCTCGACATCGTGAAGGAATTCCCGGGCGTGCGTGCGCTGAAAGGCGTGCAGCTGAAAGTGCGGCCGGGCACGGTACACACGCTGATGGGCGAAAACGGTGCGGGCAAATCGACGCTGATGAAATGCCTGATCGGTATTCATCCGCCTACGTCGGGCAAGATCATTTTCAAGGGACAGGAAGTCCACTATAAAACCACGCTGGAGGCAATGAACTCGGGCATCTCCATGATTCATCAGGAACTGTCCCCGGTGCCGGAGCGCAGCGTATGCGACAACGTATGGCTGGGCAGAGAGCCGCGCAAGGGTCTGATTGTGGACCATAAGAAGATGCGCGAGGACTGCATTGCACTCTTTAAGCGTCTGAACCTTGACCTCGACCCGGACGCTAAGATGGGCGACCTCACGGTTGCAAAAATGCAGATGGTCGAAATCGCAAAGGCAGTTTCGTATGACTCTCAGATCGTCATCATGGACGAGCCGACCTCGTCGCTGACCGATGCAGAGGTCGAGCAGCTGTTCCGCATCATCGCGGATTTGAAGGCGAAAAATGTTGCGATTATTTATATTTCGCATAAAATGGACGAAATCTTCCGGATTTCAGACGATATTACGGTTTACCGCGATGGCGAGTATATTGCGACCGACCGCGCGGAAAACCTGAACGTTGATAAGGTCATTCAGCTGATGGTTGGCCGTGAAGTGACCCAGATGTTCCCCAAGGTGGACTGCCCGATTGGGGAAACCATCCTCAAGGTGGAAAACCTGTCCGCAGGCAAGGCGGTTAAGAACGTATCGTTTGAACTGCACCGCGGCGAGATTCTGGGCATGGCAGGACTGGTCGGCGCGGGACGCACCGAAACCGCAGAAGCGATTTTTGGCATGCGGCATATCACCGGCGGCAAGATTTATAAGGACGGTAAGGAGCTGCACATCAAATCCCCGGAGGACGCAATCGAAAATAAAATCGGCCTGCTCACCGAGGACCGCCGCGGCAACGGCATTGTCGGGCTGCTGAGCGTGCGCGAAAACACCGTGCTTGCCAACCTGAAAAAGTACGGATTCCCGCTCAATCATAAGAAAATGCGCGAGGATACCGATGTTTACATCAAAAAGCTGAACACCAAGACGCCGAGTATGGAAACGCCGATTCAGAACCTGTCCGGCGGCAACCAGCAGAAGGTGCTGGTCGGACGCTGGCTGCTGACCGATCCGGATATCCTGATTGTGGACGAGCCGACCCGCGGCATCGACGTCGGCGCAAAGGCAGAAATTCATTCGCTCATCACCAAGCTGGCAGGAGAGGGCAAGGCGATCATTATGATTTCTTCCGAGCTGCCCGAAGTCATGGGCATGTCTGACCGCATCGTTGTCATGCACGAAGGCACGATGACCGGCGTCATCGACCGCAAGGACTTTTCTTCTGAGCTGATTCTGAAATATGCGACCAGCGAGGAAGCGTATCAGCCTGAGAACGCATAAACAGAGAGGGGTATACCGTTATGCAGAAAACATTTGATAAAAAGAAATTTATCTCGCAAAACTCGATTTGGCTGGTGCTGATCGTACTGGTTGCAATTATGAGTATTGCACAGCCGAACTTCTTCTCGATCAGCAACCTGACCACGCTGCTGACTGGTGAGGCTGTCAAGGGCATCATGGCGTTCGGCGTTATGTTTGCGATTCTGTCCAAGGGCATTGACCTGACCATCGGCGCATCCGCGGCACTGGTTGCCTGCGTGACCGCATCGCTCGTACAGCCGGCAGATTATGCCAATGCACGTTTCCCGGGTCTGGGCGTTCTGCCTGTGCCGGTTGTTATTGTAATCGGTCTGGCAATCGGTGCGCTGCTCGGCGCAATCTACGGCGCGATCATCGCATATACCAAGATCCCGCCGTTTATCGCAACGCTGGGTGCGCAGCTGATCTGCCGCGCAAGCGCAAAGATGTTCACCAACCGCCCGATTTCCAATCTCGATGAAGGCTTCCGTTTCTTCGGCGCGGGCAAAATCGGCGGCGTTCCGGTCATCATTCTGGTATTCATCCTCATGTACGCAATTTCAGCATTCTTATTGACGCAAACACGATTTGGCAAAAATGTATTCGCCATCGGCGGCAACGATCAGGCGGCGCGTGTTGCAGGTATCAACGTTGAAGTCAACCTCATCAAGGTTTACGTATGGTGCTCGCTGTGTGCAGCCATCGGCGGCATGCTGCTGGCAGGCCGTTCCGGTTCTGCGGACTCGGCAAACTCCGGTCTGAACTACGAGCTGGACGCCATCGCTGCGGCAACGGTCGGCGGCACCTCGCATACCGGCGGTATCTGCCGCGTATCCGGCGTACTGGCTGGCATCCTGATTCTGGGCGTTATCAACAACGGCCTCGTTATGCTGAAGGTGGACGATAACATGACCAATATCGTCAAAGGCCTCATCATCGTCGGCTCGGTTATCCTCGATATGCGCAAGAACGCAAAGCGCGCGTAAGTGTGAAAAAACCCCATCCGCTTTTGCGGATGGGGAAAATAAAATTACTTCTTCTTTCTCTTTTTTATGGGGGTCAGGTCGCATGGAATTCCGTGCGACCTGACCGCTTTTTTACAGAAATTTTAGTTTTCACGATTGAGACTGCGATATTGGGCTGGACGCAGACCGGTTTGCTTTTTGAACAGCTTGCAAAAATTCCGATAGTCGGAGAATCCAGATTGGGAGGCACATTCCTTGAGCGGAGCATCTGATTCGCGCAGCAGCAGTTTCATATGTTCCATGCGGCAGTTTTGCAGATAGTCGCTGAAATTTACGCCCATTTCCCGTTTGAAAAGATAGGAAAGATAAGCGGGATTGAGATGGACTTCTGCCGCGACTGAGGAAAGCGAAACCGGCTGAGAAAAATGTTCACGCAAATAAGCGGCAGCCTGCCGGATGGAATGGTTTCCATTGATGCCACGTTCCTCTGCGAGTTGGTGAATAATATCGGATAGTTTTGCAGCACATGCATAGAAGGTAACTGGTGCATCGTCATCCACTCCAAGGATTTGCAAAAGTTCAGAAAACCAGCGGCGCACTTCAGCGGGAGAGGCTTGTCTTTGATTGCACAAGGTAAGGATGCGCTGTGCGTCCTCGTGAATGCGCTCATACAGACCTTCCTCCACCATGGTTGGCAGCCGATGCAAAATGGAATATGCATCTTCGGGAAGCGTTCCGTCATTTTCTTTGAATTCAGCGGTGTAATGAATGATATTGTGGTTATAAAATGCATGATCGAGTGCGGTATGCGCTTCGGATACCGCCTGATGCAGTTCGAGAATACCGGAATGGATGGTACTGATCCCTAAGCTGGGAGTTACATTCAGATATTCATGGATACAATGATGAAGCCCCTCGGCAAAAGTGTATACCCAATCCATTTGCGTGTTATCCGGCGAAAGGTCGAGAAGGATAAAACATGCATGTTCGTCATAGGGCAGACAAAATGCGGGTTTATTGCGGCAAAACTGACCGCATACCTGCGCGAGCGCATTACGGCGCGCGGTTTCTGCGGAAACCGCCAGTGCAGCGCAGGTATGAAACGAAGCGTCCAATCCGGCTTCACGAAAACGGGGCAAGAGTTCTACTTCCTCGGGGGCGCTGTGCAAAAGGTTTTGCAGTAATTCAAACCGCAACATCTCTGTTCCTTTTGCAGCGAGGTGGCGAAGCTTATCTGTCTGTTCTGCACGCTGGGCAGCATTTTCCAGTTTAGCACGTGCAAATTCAAGCTGCTTACATAAACCGGGCGCGTCGAGCAAATTTTTCAGTACATATTCATTGGCGCCTTGCTTCATTGCTTCTTTGACATATTCAAATTCGCCGTGGCAGCTGAGTGCGATGATATAGCTGTCCGGAAGACGGATGCGTGCCTGCTCAATCAGCTCGATTCCATCCATCCCGGGCATACTCAAATCGGTGATGATGAGATCGGGGGAAAACTGATCGATCAGTTCCAGCGCTTCTTCACCGCCGCAGGCATCTCCGATCAGCTCAAAGCCTTGGCTTTTCCAGTCGATGAGCTGTTTCAAAAACATGCGCACCAGAAAATCATCGTCTACAATGAGCGCCTTAATCATGTACATCCCTCCGCTGTAAGTAATCTTTCATAAAATCATCCACATTGCGCCAGGTCAGCAGCTCAGCGGACAGATAGATGTTCTGCTTGATTTCACTTCCAGATAGATAACTGAGAATGGTATTGATGGCGAGATGTCCGGCTTCATAACCGTCCTGCGTCACCATCGCATGAATCAAACCGGTATTTACCGCGGAGAGCACGTCGCTTTGGGTATCCTGCGTGACAACCAGAACCTGCTCCTGGCGATAGTTTGCTTTGATCTGCTCGGCTGCACCAAGACCCATTACACCGCTGGTACAGAATACGCCGTTCAGATCGGGATAGGTATCGAGCAACTCTTGCATGACATCCATGGCGGGAATAAAACCGTATTCGCCTTTCGCATAGCAGATATCCACAACTTCGACATCTGGAAAGGTTTGCATGATCTGCAAAAAGCCCTCTGCACGTTCGACGTGGCACTGCTGATTCTGGGAACCAGCAATCACTGCAAATTTGCCGCGATAGTCGGAGGACTGCGCAAGTTCCTGTGCAGCCATGCGACCAATCCGCAGATTATCTGCGCCAATATAGGGCAGATCGACACCATCTGCACGAGTATCGACCGTGAACAGCGGCACGCCTGCGGTGTCTGCCATGGCTTTCATCTGCGGACCGAGCGAAGAATCACAGGGAGCCCATAGAAGAGCATCTGGCTGCTGCTCCAAAATATCCTGAAAAATCAGGCTTTGCTGACGGGTGTTGGTTTCGCTTTCTGGATAAAGCAGGATTACATCCACGCCGCGCGCTGAGGCAGTATCCAAAATGCCCTTGCGCATCTCCTGCCAGTGCGGGTTGTCCATGCCTTTGAGCAGAACTGCAATGGTTGTCGTATCGGTTGTTTTGACCTCCTGCATGCTGGGACCTGTGCAGCCGCAAAGAAGCAAAAAGGTGAGCACAAGACCTGTCAGTCGTTTCAGCAAGGGAATCCCCCCATTAGATTTCATATTCGCTGGCACTGCGGCTGGCGGGCAGGGTAATGACCGCGCGTGTACCAGAGCCGGGAGAGCTGGAATAGTGGAGCTGTCCCATATCGCCATAATAAAGTTTGAGGCGTTCGCGGATGTTGGGAATTCCAATACCGCTGAATCCTCCTTTGCGCGCCAGACGCTGACCGCTCATCAGCGCGTTAACCTCCTGTTCGGTCATGCCTGTGCCGTTGTCGGTGACGCGCAAGATGAGGCTTGGCCCATTGAGCTGCGCAGCGATTTCAATGCGGCAGTCGCTGCGATGCAATTTGGTGCCGTGAAGAATGGCGTTTTCGACAAGGGGTTGGAGAATCAAACGGGGAACATACAGGCGTTTGGTTTCTGGTTCAATGCAGTAGACCACCTCAAAGGCATCCATGTAGCGGAATTTTTGAAGCTTCACATAGTTTTCAACCAGATGGATTTCTTCTTCAACAGTAAGAAATGCCCCTTGCCTACTGATGCTAGCTTGCAGCAGTTCGATGAATGCACCGAGCTGCTCGCCGATGCGGTCTGCACCTTGCAGCATTGCAGCATACTTGATGGAGTTGAGGGTATTGTACATGAAGTGTGGTGTAATCTGGTATTGCAGTGCATCGAGCTAGGCCTCTTTTTTCTGC
>ENA-UPXC01001933-UPXC01001933.1-human-gut-metagenome-genome-assembly--contig:-NODE-1933-length-26456-cov-4.311346_pt1 | contig 26456 bp, 14 predicted proteins | sample MGYA00250047_ERZ773371 | MGnify/ENA primary metagenome ERZ773371 (study PRJEB29103, sample SAMN06111975) | human gut metagenome | biome: human gut; feature: ankylosing spondylitis patient; material... | reverse complement strand
GAAGGTGTGATTAACTCAATACCTTCAACATTCTTACGTATGCGTTCGATATCATCAATATTCATGCTCCACCAGCGGCCTTTGCGAAAGCCTTTGTATGCCTCACCGGTTTGTTGTGGCCATGCAAAACCCGAATTGGTGGCAAATCCTTCAAATTGTACGCGCATTGCATTTTGCATACCCCGACCGCCTCCGATAAGTGCTACGAGCATAAATATGCCCCAGAATACCCCGAATGCCGTAAGTAGGCTCCGGGTTTTGTTTCTTGTTATTGTGAGAAGTATTTCCTCACATGTATCCATATCTATTCTCATAATCTTAATCTGCTCTAAGTGCTTCAATCGGTCGGATACTTACTGCCTTGCGTGCCGGGAAGAATCCTGCCAGTGTCCCGGCTAGTATTAAAGTAAGTGTGGCTTGTATGGCGATGCTGATATCTACTGTCGGATTAGAGAATACTGTCTGTGACCATATGCCATTGTCCATTTGTTGGTGTCCAAAGGTGGAATTCATCCATTCGGTAGCGGCAATACCTGCTACCATTCCTATATAACCGAAGAATGTAGTAATAGTGACGCTCTCTACTATAATGAGCCATAGAATCGATCTGGGTTTAGCTCCCAATGCTTTCCGGATTCCAAATTCACGGGTACGTTCTTTTACCGTGATTAGCATGATGTTAGATACACCGACAATTCCACTCAACAAAGTAAAAATACCTATAACCCATATGGCTGTACGTAGCATCGTTGCTGCTCCTAGACTTTGCAGATAGTTAGTGAACCGGTTCCATATCCAGATAGCGCTGTCGTCTGTTGGATCAAAACGATGTTGGGCTCCCAATACTTTGCGGTATTGAGCTTCGAATGCTTCATTGTCTTCCAGTGAATTAAGATTTTTGGTCGTAAATATTAAATTGTTCAGCTTATCTCCTTTATTATAAATGGTTTGTAGTGTAGAGAAAGGAATATAGGCATCACTTGAACTATTGTCTCCTTGGTCTTTGTAAAGACCTACGACCTGATAAATTATATCTCCGGCTTTTACGCTTTGTCCAATGGGTTCGGTACGAGATTTTCCGAAAAGTATTTCTGCTGTTTTTACATTAAGTATGGCTACTTTTCTCCGTTGTTGTATGTCTATGTCGTTGATGAATCGACCTTGAGCAAGTTTTACAGTTTCCACTTCTGTGAAGTTCGGGAATACACCAGTAAGGTTTAGGTTGACATATTCTTTACCGAAGCTCATGTTGACGCTTCCTTGGTATACAGTTGCCCCAGCACTGATTACATGGTCTTTAAAATATTTTTCAGTCGCATTCAAGTCCTTGTTGTCCAGTCGGATGTTTCGCCCTTCTTTCAGACCTTCGTACGATTTTGTAGTCCATCCGGGAAATATTTTGATAGAATTCAATGCACGTTCCGAAGAAGACTCCTCAAAGGCGTGTATCAGTCCATTGCCTGCCCCCAGTAAAACGATAAGCATAAAAATGCCCCATGCTACGGCAAAACCTGTGAGAAATGTACGAAGTTTGTTTCGTTTGATCGTACTGTATATTTCTTGCCAAATATCTATCATGTTCGAAAGTGGATTTTAGTTGTTAATAGCTTGGAAGAATTATTTCATGAAACCGTTCTGTCCGAAAGGAGAAGCATCATGATTCCGATTTTCCTCGATACGTTCAATGATTCCGTCTTTGATATGGATGATTTTATCCGTTTGGTTGGCAACTCCACTTTCATGGGTAACAACGACGATAGTCATTCCGGATTTATGCAGGTCTTTCAGAATCTGCATTACTTCAACCGAAGTTTTACTGTCTAATGCACCGGTAGGTTCATCCGCCAGTATAATCTGAGGCTGTGTGATCAATGCGCGGGCAATTGCTACGCGCTGTTTTTGTCCACCGCTCATTTCATTAGGCATATGGTGCGCCCACTCCTTTAATCCCAGTTTTTCAAGATATTCCAATGCCATGGCATTGCGCTTCTTTCGGCTTACCCCTTGATAGAACAAAGGTAAAGCAACATTCTCCACTGCATTTTTGAATGAAATAAGATTGAATGACTGAAAGATAAATCCGATCATTCGATTACGGTACTCGGCGGCTTTTGTTTCACTGAGGTTTTTTATAAGTACATTGTTCAGATAATATTCTCCGGTATCATAATTATCCAATATACCTAATATGTTGAGTAATGTAGATTTTCCCGACCCGGAGGCCCCCATGATAGAAACGAACTCACCTCGTTTGATTTCGAGATTTATACCTTTGAGTACATGAAGAGGTGCCCCGTTATAGTAAGTCTTGTTAATGTCTTTAAGGTGTATCACAATTCCTTTTATTTAGTTCTTTTTTTCTTATGATTTCTTTTATTAGACGCGAAGGAGATACGAAAAGTTGCAAATGAGTTGAACTTTTTTAAAAAAAGATTTTGTAGACTCAAACTTCTTTACGTAATTTGTGAGCAATAAACATTAATAAGCTAACCCTTTTAAACAAAGTATCATGAATTCAAACATGGAGAAGCCCTATGTAGTGGGTATTGATATAGGCGGAACAAACACCGTCTTTGGCATTGTGGATGCACGCGGAACTATTATAGCAAGCGGTTCTGTAAAGACTCAGGCTTATACCGCAGTTGAAGAATATGTGGATGAAGTTTGTAAAAATCTCCTTCCATTGGTTATAGCCCAAGGTGGTGTTGAAAAGATAAAAGGTATCGGTATCGGTGCTCCCAACGGGAACTTCTATAGTGGTACGATTGAATTTGCACCAAATCTTCCTTGGAGAGGAATCATTCCTTTGGCAGCTATGTTTGAGGAAAGACTGGGTATTCCGACAGCACTTACCAATGATGCTAATGCTGCTGCTGTGGGTGAAATGACCTATGGTGCTGCCCGTGGTATGAAAGATTTCATAATGATTACTCTTGGTACAGGCGTAGGTAGCGGAATCGTAATCAATGGACAGATGGTTTACGGTCATGATGGTTTTGCTGGTGAATTGGGACATGTGATTGTTCGTCGCGGTACAGGTCGTATGTGTGGTTGCGGACGTAAAGGCTGTCTTGAAACTTATTGCTCGGCAACGGGTGTAGCGCGTACTGCACGTGAATTACTTGCTGCTCGCACTGACGAAAGTCTTCTTCGCAATGTTCCGGCTGAGAACATAACATCTAAAGATGTATATGACGCAGCTGTTCAGGGTGATAAATTGGCTCAGGAGATTTTTGATTTCACAGGAACTTTGCTTGGTGAAGCTTTGGCAGATTTTATTGCTTTCTCAAGCCCGGAAGCTATTGTCTTGTTTGGCGGTTTGGCTAAATCTGGAGATTATATTATGAAACCTATTCAGAAAGCTATCGAAGAGAATGTACTTAATATCTATAAAGGCAAAACTAAACTTTTAGTTTCAGAACTGAAAGATTCTGATGCTGCTGTTTTGGGTGCCAGTGCATTGGCTTGGGAACTGAAAGATTTATAAATAATAAGTCCACACATTTTATATAGAGGTAGAAAAGTCTCGGAGAAACGATTGTTTCTTCGGGACTTTTTGATTCACTAGGCTGTTGCTATTTATATACTGAGATTTATTTTGATATCTAATTCTAGAATTAAATAGTTGGTTGTATATCTAATTTTCTGTTTTATAGCGTGATAGGTTGAAGGTCTTTGTCTGAAATGCTACATTACCTTCTTATGAGTGTAGATCGTTATAATCGTCTCTAATTCGCGAATCAGCGATTATTCAATTTGTATTTTTACAATCCATCCTCTATTTTTGCCCTCGTGCTAATGATCATTGGATAAGTTACCATTAAAAAATTAATAGTATGAGAAGAAGTTTACTTTTAGTATTGTGTACTCTTTTAGGAGTGTTCGGTTTACAGGCTGAAAAGAAATTTACTGTAATTAATGATTATGCTTTAGGGAAAAGTATATCGCCCGATGGGCGTTATATAGTAGGTGTAGACCCGACACAAAAAGACTTTGGGGTGAATGGAATGACTGGTTTTAGAAGTTTCTTATGGGATGTTCAGGAGAGTTCCATATCATGGTTGACTGAGGGAGACAGTGAGGACTTTTCTAAAACGGGATCATTCACCGATGTAACAGATGACCGGGTGATTTCTGGTTTTTTTAAAGATGAGGACTATAAAATTACTGTAGTGGAATGGGAAGGATCTTATACGCTGCCAATAAATGTCGCTGCTATCTGGAAAGATGGAAAAGTTACCAGTTTAGGTATAGGTGATTATAAACTGTCTCAATTTACTAACTTTGAAGACGGTAGCTTTGCAATGGCTCTTTCCAATGATGCGAAAACGGTAGTTGGATACATTGCTTTGGAAAATTTTGCTTTTTCTTTTCCTTGTCAGTGGAGGTATGATGAGAATACAGAAAAGTGGGAGTTTGCACATCTCAGTTTGCCGGATGAAGCAAAGGGAGGACAGGCAGTTGCCGTATCGGATGATGGAAAAGTTGTAGTGGGTACTGTTTGGTTTAAAAATAAAGAAGTAGCCGCTGTGTGGAAAAATGGCGAATGTATTTTAATCGAAGGACGTAATGAAGGAGGTTCGGATGATACAATTTATAATATGGATAACAATCGGGGAGGTGCTTATGGCGTGAGTTCGAATGGTGAATACGTAGCTTTCCGGTTCACTGAAGCTGTTCCGGGTATTTATATGGTAAAGGAAGATAAATATATCAAATTGCCTGAGTATGCAGATGTGACAGGACTTGAATTTTCGGCAGTTGCAGATAATGGAGATATGTTCGGGGCCTATAAATATGGAAGCTTTTGGAGTCAGCGTTATACACGAACGGTATTTCGATCACACCAATCTTCCCAAATGGTTGATTTTGAATATTTCCTAAATCTATGTGCTTCTGGGATAGATATTCCTTTGTCTTTTAATTTTGAACAAAAAGTGAATGCAACTCCGATAGCTGTATCATCAGACGGAAAGACCTTGTTAGGTAATAATGAATATAAAGTTTGGGTACTCCAAACGGATAACAATCAGATCGTGGTTCCTGAGGAGGTTGATAATATCCATGTGAAGATAGCTGATTTGAAAAAAGTAACGGTGGCTTGGAATAAAAAGAATGCAACATCAGATTTTACTCCTCAATCTTATAATATTTATTGTGATGGAGAAAAAATTGCAAACGTACCGGCTGATCAGACTGAAATGACTTATCTACATGATGGAGTAAAGTCTGGAATACGTTTATATAGCGTGTCTTGCATTTATCTTAATAATATTTCGGGTGCGGAAGTCGAGTCTCCGCGAGCTGATCCGGTAAGTATATGTATGCCTTCTACTTTCGAAATCCCTATGTTCGATAATTTTGATAGTCAGTCTATTCTTGCTAATTATTGGACTGTTACCGCACAGCGAAACAACCCGTGGAAGGTTAACTTTGGTGCGCCTATGTTCCAGGGTATAGGTTGGACACCGGGATTGACAACAAGTGTTGATTTTGACCATATTCCTTATTCTGCTGCTATAGAATCTCGCCTTTTGGATGCTAGAGAACAAGATAAAGTATATGTATCTTTCCTAAAACGTTTCTTGTTCTTGAATGGAAGGGGGTTGGAACTGAATAGTGATACTTTAAGTGTTGAGGTGGCAAAGTATGGAGGAGAATGGACTTCTGTGAAAGATTATTTGCTAAAGAAAAATGAAGAAAGTTACTGGATTTATGAATATCTGGATATTAGTAAGCAAGTGGCAGGTTCTCTGTTCCAACTCAGATTCAGGGTTCATGGACAGGGGTTGGCAATGTATTCTTATTATTTTGATCTGTTTAAAGTAGGGAATGAACTTGAATGTGAAGCTCCTGTCGGTTTGATTGGTGAGAAGAAAGACGGTAAACTGAATTTGGCTTGGAAAAATGATAACAATGTTTATGAGATAGGCTATTCGGTTAGCAATTATGAAGTGGATGTCGTTAGACAGGCTTTGGGGGATGAAGGAAAGATATTTATTGCTGCCAATTCATTCGAACCGGGAGACCTGAGTTTATATAAAGATAAGTATTTGACCTCAGTTACTACTTTTATCAATCACGATCCGAATATTGAAGAATCGAAAGATACTCATGCTGCCATTGTAGTTTTTGAAAACGGGAAATTGATCAGAGAGCAAAATATAGATGATATAGAAATCAATGCATTCAACACTGTCATTTTGAATGAACCGGTGAAAATAGATGACAGCAAAGACTTGAAGATTGGGCTGAAAATATACGATTATGATGAACGGCAAATCCCAATTAGCTATCAGATAAGTGATTTGTTTAAAGCCGGTAAGAGCGACCTGTACTCACAGGATGGTGGTGTAACGTGGAAAAAACTTTCTGATTATTATGCTACCATGGAAGGAAAAGAACGGGAGGGACATTGCTGTTGGGAAATCATTGGAAATGTCACCAATGAGTCCACTGTTGAAGCCGATGAAATGGGCGATGAGCAACCTATTGCATATACGCTCTATCGTAATGGGGAAAGGGTAAACTACTTGTCATTGTACTTACCTGCAAGATATACTATAGATGATCCGATGCAAGATAATGATTATTATGAAGTCAGGGCTTATTACGAGGATGGCCGTACATCGGAACTTTCCGAGAAATACTCTCCCTCTTTAACATCTTTAGATGCTGTAGACAAAGAAAGTGGTATTTCCATATATATGGACCCGGTTTCTGATCGTATTTATTTGAATGGTGAGTTCGTTAAAGCTACCTTGTATGGGATTGATGGACAAATCCTAATTGCTACTACTGAGAAGAATATTAATGTAGCTCATCTATCGGGAGGTATCTATGTTTTGAAAATCGAAAATGGTGGTTCTGTTGAGAATCATAAAATATTGATTAGAAGATAATTTCTGCAATAACTTTTCGCTGATTAGTTAGCGACATCATTTCGTAATCTTAAAGTTCTCTTTAATGGGATGCTCCGTTCTATTAAAGAGAACTTTTATACCTACTATCTTTGTTTTCAACGCTTTTCTGTAGTGAAGAGGAAGGTCGTTAATCTTGATTCAAATTTTATTAATTAATTGGCAACGAATAACAACGGATATGGAGATGATATATTGAGGCAGTTGAAAGGGATAAAAAAAGAGAAAACCTAATGGAGTTTTCTCTTTTTTTATTTCGAATAGGAGATTGCAGTTGTTAGCTGTTAACTCTTTTTTCTTTGATTCTGGCTTTCTTACCGGTAAGTTTACGCAAGTAGTACAATTTAGCGCGACGAACTTTACCTACCTTGTTCACTTCGATGCTGTCGATAGCTGGTGATTCGATTGGGAAGATTCTTTCTACACCTATTGTTCCTGACATTTTACGTACAGTGAAACGTTTCTTTTCGCCATGACCGGCAATTTTGATAACTACACCACGGTACAACTGTACACGTTCTTTGTTACCCTCGACGATACGATATGCCACGGTTACTGTGTCACCTGCTTTGAAGCTTGGGTGCTGTTTTCCGGTAGCAAATGCTTCTTCTGCAATTTTAATTAAATCCATTGTTGTTATTATTAAATTGTTTTATCGTTACAACGCAACATACCAGACAACCCTCTTCTGACAGCGATTGCGCGAAAGCGGTGCAAAGTAACGACTTTTTTGGCACACTACCAACTATTTTATTTATATTTGTGGCACAATAAAAAAACAATATATGAAACAAACTTATGCAAAACTCTTTTCAGGAGTAACTTTGGCGGTGCTTCTGACACTTTCTTCTTGTCAATCGCCTTACAAACTGACGAAAATTGAGGGAAGTATGATTATTATTGATTCTGTATGGGATGCACAACCGGATGCAGATGCTTTAGCATTGCTGGCTCCTTATAAAGCAGCGGTGGACAGTATGATGTACCGCGTGGTGGGAGTGAGCGAAATGACGATGAAAGTCGGTGCGCCCGAGAGTTTATTGTCCAATTTGGTGGCGGATGTCCTGCGGGGAGCTGCTGCACAAACCCTTGGCAAGCCAGCCGATATGGGATTGGTAAATATGGGAGGGCTACGAAACATACTCTCCGAAGGTGAAATTACTTGTGGCAACATCTATGAAATATTGCCTTTTGAAAACTCGCTTTGTGTACTCACCGTCAAAGGGAGTATACTAAAAGAACTTTTTGCAGCCATTGCTGCCCGTAAGGGAGAAGGTGTGAGTGGAGTTTACTTGGAGATTACAAGTGATGGCAAACTGTTGAATGGCACCGTAGGTGGGAAAGAAATAAAAGATGAGGACCTCTATACGGTGGCTACCATTGATTATCTTGCTGACGGAAATGACGGCATGAAGCCTTTGGTACAGGCAGAAAAACGGATATGTCCTGAGGAGGCTACTTTGCGTGGCCTGTTCATGGACTATGTGGAACAGCAGACAAAGGCCGGCAAAAAGATTACTTCAAGTATGGAAGGCAGAATAACCATTAAATGACTGTAGGAGAAAAGGAATATGAAAAAAAATAAGATATCAGTAATCATGTTGTTTCTGCTCTGCATCTCCTTTTGTGGGTATGCTCAGCAAACCAAAAAGTTAACATTGCTGCAAACCAGCGATACACATAGCCGTATCGAACCGATTGATAAACATGCCGCTGATAAATATGCCGGTATGGGTGGGTTTGTACGTCGCGCTACTCTGCTCGATCAGTTCAGGAAAGAAACTCCAGATGCATTAGTTTTCGATTGCGGGGACTTCTCACAGGGAACACCTTATTATAATCTTTTTAAAGGTGAAGTTGAGATGGAAATGCTGAACTTGATGAAGTATGATGCGGCTACTATTGGAAACCACGAGTTTGATTTCGGTCTGGAGAATATGGCCAGGTTATTCAAAAAGGCTGATTTCCCGATTGTTTGTGCCAATTATGATGTGAAAGGTACGGTGCTTGAAGGATTGGTGAAACCATACATTACCATTGAACGTGATGGATTGAAGATCGGTGTTTTCGGATTGGGAGCGCAATTGGAAGGTTTGGTTCAGGCTGATAAGTGCGAAGGAGTTACTTATCTTGATCCTGTAACGGTAGCCAACGAGGTGGCTGCTAAGCTGAAAGATGAGGAAGGTTGCGATGTGGTAATTTGCCTCTCTCATTTAGGTATTACAGAAGATGAGATTTTAGTGCGTGGCACCTGTAATGTCGATGTCGTTTTAGGGGGGCATTCACATACGTTTATGAAAGAGCCTGTCGTCTTTCTGAATAGGAACGGAGAGAGCGTGCCTGTTTCTCATACCGGAAAGAACGGTATTTTTGTCGGAAAGCTAGACTTGACATTTGAACAGTAAAACAGAGAAATAATAAGAATGAAAAAAGGGATATTTTTGCTTGTTGTGCTATTGGGAACATTGGAAGTACTGGTGGCGCAACAAGTTCCTTATTTGCTTTCTTCGCAAGAAGGCGATGTAGTTGTGTTACGTAATGGTTGCCGGACATTGCCTTTGCCGGAAGATCAGTCGATGGCTATTCTCAGTGTGGGAAGTGAGGGATCGGATCAATCGTTTATTGCTCGTTTCAGCCAGTACCCAAAGCCTGTTGCCTGTTTTCGGTTGACAGAGAAAACATCGGAAACAGAGTGGGAACAGATCGTTGGCGGTCTGCAAAATTATAGTAGGGTAGTAGTCAGTGTGACTGTTGACGGATATGGGATGTGGAAAGTGTCTACTTTTCTCAACGATTTGAAACTTAAAGTGCCTATCGTTTATGTTTTCTTTACTCCTTATGATAAATTACGCTTATTGAAGGGGGCGTTGAATCGTGCCGCAACCGTTGTACTGGCAAATACTGCCCGAGAGGAAGTACAGCGTCAAGTGGCGGATGTCTGTTTTGCCAAAGCGGGTACGCAAGGAAGACTTCCGGTTGCAGTTCATGGTTTGTATCACGCGGGTGATGGTACCGATATAGTTCCGGGCATGCAACCTATTCCCCAACCCGAAGAACATGGTATGGATGGCTACGTTCTTCAACGCATTGATTCTGTAGTGAATGAAGGGATTGTTGCCGAAGCTTACCCTGGATGCCAGTTGTTAGTGCTGAAAGACGGTATTCCCGTTTACAATCGTTGTTATGGTACACATTCGTACGAAGATCGCACGGTGGTACGTTCTACGGACTTGTTCGATTTGGGCTCAGTCACCAAAACAACGGCTACCTTGCTTGCTGTAATGAAACTATATGATCAGGGAAAGTTGAAACTAACGGACAAGGTATCGACATTTTTACCTTGGTTGCGTGCGTCCGATAAAAAAGAAATCACTATCCGTGAATTACTATTGCATGAGTCCGGCCTTCTGCCTTACATTCGATTTTATAGGGAAGCGATTGATGATAACACGGTGACGGGACCTTTCACACAAGGTTTTGTGGATGAATGGCATCATACCCGTATCGGTGAATATACGTATGCCTGTTCGGATTTCAAGTTTAAGAAAGGATTGGTTTCACCCGAACAGACAGCTGTTTATACCTTACATATGGCAGAAGATATGTGGTTGAATGAAAGTTTTAAAAATACCATCCGGCAAAAGATTGTCCGGTCAGAGATGGGGCAAAAGCGATATGTATACAGTGAGATCGGTTTTGTAATTCTACAGCAAGTGGTTGAAGCCATTACCGGACAGCCGATGGATGAATTTCTTGAGAAAGAGTTTTATACACCCATGGGTTTGAAGCGTACACTATTTCTGCCATTGAATAGGTATCCCAAATCAGAAGTAATGCCAACGGTGGCAAATGATTATCTTCGTCGTCAGGACATATGTGGTTACGTTCATGATGAAACAGCCGCCTGTATGGGGGGAATTTCAGGGAATGCCGGCTTGTTCTCCACCGCCAGTGAAGTGGCCGCTGTTTATCAAATGTGGTTAAATGGCGGTGAATGGAACGGTCAACGTTATCTGAATGAAGATACGGTCAGGTTGTTCACAACTGAAACATCTGCTGTCAGCCATCGTGGGTTAGGTTTTGACAAACCAGATTTGATAGATGCGAAGGCCAATAATTGCGCACCAGATGTTCCTGTACGGGTATTTGGGCACACGGGAAGGACGGGAACTTGTGTCTGGGCTGATCCCGGAGAAAAGTTGGTTTATGTCTTTCTCAGTAACCGCCTTTGTCCCGATGTATGGAATAGTAAATTGAATGCCATGAAAATCTGTCCGGTTATACAAAACATAATATATAGTTCAATAAAATAAGCATGAGAATACGTATTCTAACTCTACTTTTAGTTATCCTTTTATCCGGAATATTCCCTTCTGTTTGTGAGGCGGTGAACACTCCTTCGGATGTGACTCCTCTTTTACTTTATAAAGCCGAACGGGATACCTGTTGCCAACAATGGGTGGACTCTGTGATGAACCGCCTTAGCTTGAAGGAAAAAGTAGGTCAACTTTTCGTCTACACGATTGCACCGATAGAAACGAAGCGCAATCTTGCCCTGTTGCGGGAAGCGGTAGACACCTATAAAGTCGGTGCCCTTCTTTTTTCAGGGGGTAAAATGCAGACACAAGCTACATTAACGAACCAGGCACAGCGTATGGCACGGCTGCCATTGATGATAACGTTTGACGGTGAATGGGGGTTGGCTATGCGTTTGAAGGGAACACCTGTTTTTCCACGGAATATGGTGTTGGGATGTATTCAAGACAACCGCCTGATATATGAGTATGGACGTGAGATGGCGCGTCAATGCCGTGAATTGGGCGTGCAGGTCAATTTCGCCCCTGTTGCCGATGTTAACATCAATCCTAAGAATCCTGTTATCAATACCCGGTCTTTTGGTGAAGATCCTGTGCGTGTAGCTGATAAAGTGATTGCCTATGCCACCGGATTGGAAGGGGGACATGTGCTGTCTGTCTGCAAGCATTTTCCCGGTCATGGTGATACGGATGTAGATTCCCATAAAGCATTACCTTTGTTGCCCTTTAGCCGGGAACGATTGGACAGTGTGGAGCTATATCCTTTCAAAGAGGCGGTTCGTGCCGGTCTGGGCGGAATGATGGTGGGGCATCTGCAGGTTCCCGTCATTGAACCGATAGGAGGGTTGCCCTCCTCTCTTTCGCGCAATGTCGTATATAAATTATTGACGGAAGAGTTTGCTTTTAAAGGGTTGATCTTTACCGATGCCCTTGCCATGAAAGGTGTTTCGGGTAATAAGAGTGTTTGTTTGCAAGCTCTGAAAGCTGGCAATGATATGGTGCTGAGCCCTCACAATTTAAAGACGGAAATTACCGCAGTTATCGAAGCCATAGAAAAGGGAGATTTGTCACGGGAAGAAATCGACCGTAAGTGCCGGAAAGTACTGACTTATAAATATATCCTCGGCTTGAAGCGGAAACCGGTGATTCAGGTTTCCGGATTAGGAACCCGGATCAATACTCCGCAGACACGTGATCTTATCCGACGTTTGAACCTTGCGGCAATTACTGTTTTGAACAATAAGGACCAGGTGCTGCCTCTTTACCCTAGCAAACGAGATGGAAAAACGATTCCCAATGCCTCTTCTATGGCTCTTTTGGAAGTAGGCGATCCGGGAGAAACGGATGCATTGGCTACTCAATTGGAGAAATATACGCCTTTGGTACGTTTTCGTGTTCGTAAAGAGATGACAGCAGCACAAGAAAAGGCTTTAAGAGATTCTTTAGCGGGTTATCCCCGTGTGATAGTGGCTGTCTCCGAACAGCGGCTTGCTCCTTATCAAAGTTTCTTTGCCGATCTGGCAGCGGATAAGAAAATGCCTCCGGCCGTCTATCTTATTTTTACTCCCGGCAAAATGATGCTGCAGATTCAGCGTGCCGTAGCAGCTGCCCGGTCGGTGATATTGGCACATTCTGCAGGTCAGGAAGTTCAACGTCAGGTGGCGGACATTCTTTTTGCCCGTGCTACGGCCGATGGAAGGCTTTCTGCTAGTCTGGGAGGCTTATTCCCTACGGGTGCTGGTGTGACTATTTCTCCGCAGACACCCTTGTATTTTCGTCCCGAAGAGTATGGTATGTCCTCTACGATATTAGCGCGCATTGATTCTGTGGCAAAAGCGGGAATCAAAGAAGGGGCTTATCCGGGCTGTCAGGTAGTGGTCTTGAAAGAGGGTAAAACCATGTTCGACCGTTCTTATGGAACCCATTCCGGTAAAGGTTCTGCTCCTGTGCGGCCAACCGATCTTTATGATCTTGCTTCTCTTTCTAAAACAACCGGTACGTTGCTTGCCTTGATGAAGCTATATGACCGCGGACGTTTCAACCTGACGGATAAGCTATCCGACTACCTGCCTTGGTTACGAAATACGAATAAAAAAGATGTTACGATCCGTGAAGTACTCTTTCATCAAGCCGGTTTGCCTGCCGGTATCGTGTTTTATCGCGAAGCCATTGATTCCGACAGTTATAAAGGACGTTTGTTCACAACTCGGCGTGATGCAGTGCATTCATTGCGTTTGGGTATGAATACGTGGGCGAATCCGAATTTCCGTTTTCTGAAAGGGCTGACTTCTAAAGTACGTACGGCTGATTGTACGTTGCAGGTATGTGATAGTCTCTGGCTCAACCGGAGCTTCCGTAGAGTCGTTGAAGAACAGATCGTGAAGGCTCCGATGAATACAAAGCAATATCGTTATAGTGATGTCGGTTTTATTTTGCTTCGTTTCCTTGTCGAACAGTTGGCGGGTGTGCCGATGGATGAGTATCTGGCACGGGAATTTTATGAACCGATGGGGTTAGAGCGTACGCTTTATCTTCCCTTGCAACGTATTTCCAAAAATGAGATCGTTCCATCTGCCAAAGATCCTTTTCTCCGGAAATGTACTCTTCAAGGATATGTGCATGATGAATCTGCTGCTTTTCAAGGCGGTGTCTCGGGGAATGCCGGATTATTTTCTACGGCACGGGAAGTGGCGCAAATCTATCAGATGTTGTTGAACGGTGGTGAATTGAATGGACACAGGTATCTGGGCAGGGAAACGTGTGAACTGTTTACAAAAGAAGTTTCTAAGATCAGTCATCGTGGACTTGGCTTTGACCATGCCGATGCCAAATCACCGGATAAAAGTCCATGCGCTCCTTCTGCCCCGGCATCTGTTTACGGTCATACCGGTTTTACAGGTACTTGTGCATGGGTAGATCCCGATAACGGATTGGTATATGTTTTCCTTAGTAACCGGACGTATCCCGATGCCACTAATCGCAAATTGATGCAGATGGATATCAGGGGACAAATTCAGGAAATAATGTATAAAGCGTTGAAAAAGGAATAATAATCTCTCTTTTTCCAACTCTGAATTTGTTTAGGGCTTTACAAACAAATCGCCCTTCCACCAGCCAATGGCGAAAGGGCGATACCTAAAATGATTATTTACTTACTATACGTTGTTATCTGTATTCAAATTTTAGAAGGATACACCGACGCGGAAACCGAAGTTATTCAGTTTGTCAACACTGTAGGTCAATACATCAGCTTTGTTAGTTCCGTAGCTGTAGTATACTGCAAGGTGCAGCCCCGGTCCGTAAGCCCATGGATAAACGTTTAAACCAACTTCAGGAGAAACGTAGAAGCCCCAAGAGTCATCGCTGGATTGGAATATATTGTAATTGGAACGTGCTTTGGCATATTCGGTACCTAATTTTACGCCAAAGTAAGGTTGCCATGCTCCACCGCGGTTAAACTGATAGCGTGCTGCCATACCAAAAGGTAACTGGAAGATAGTATGTTGTTGGTCGGTAGTAATGTGACCACCGTTTACCGAAAGAGTTTCGCGTCCAATATATTCATGATTACTGTGATAATTCAGGAACAGTCCCAAACCGATGTTCGGAGTTACAAAATAACCACCTTCGAAGTTCATACCCCAGCCGCTAGCTTTATCTGCAAAATTATTGCTTAATGGCGCATTGAACTGCCAGTCGATATTAGCGTATCCGTTGTCTGATAATTGTGCCTTTGCCGGCATGGCAAAGACGAGTGCAAGAGCCACTATGGCCATCACTCTGAAAGAAACATATTTTATTGTCTTCATAATGGTTGTACTTTATTATTTGTTAGTAAGATAAGGTGACTGGGCAAATGCCTGGTTGACTGCTCTTACAGCTAAAGTCTTATTGATAGAGCTGGAATAAGCGAGTCCGCTCATGTAGCTTGTCCACAGTACGGGAAGCTTTTCTTTAGCTCCTTCGGGTGCTTCCAGGTTTACTATTTCAGTAATAAATGAGTTGGTGCTATAGCTATAGTTTACAGCGTACGGATAGTACCATCCGCCACCCCAGTTGCCCCAATAACCTGAGCCCCAATATCCGGGATAACCCCACCACCATTGTGGATATCCGTAATCGGTGAAATAATAGGTACTCTTAATATAACTTACTTGCACGCCAAGATCGGCTTCTTCTTTAGTTGCAGCCATTGTATAGCCTCTTGCGTCCATATTACTCTTATACGCAGCTAGAATTTCCTGTGCGCCTTCGCCTTCCAGATATTCCGGTTCGGTTTTATCATTGATCACGAGAATCTTATCAGGCAGATAGTAGGTGTGAAACTCTTTGAAATTTGCCTTCTTGTCGTAATTGGTGTAAACTAAATAGTCATTGTCCAATTTGTCCATGTCAGGGTCTTTCTCGCATGATGCGAGTGCAAAGACCGCCAATAAAATAGGAATTAATTTCTTCATATCTTTTATAATGTTTAGGTTAAATAAAAAATCCTGCCCTGGTACCTTAGGCTTTTGTATAGAAACAACAAGTTTTGTTACAAAAGGTTCGGAATAGCGGATGTTAAAATGTTAAAGTTTATAATAGAGGTTTCAACATCTCCGGCACTTCTACCTTTTCAAGGTTAACTTCTTCTAGCTTTTTTCTCCCATCGGGAGTCAGTTTGAAATACATTAGACGCTTATCGGTTTTGCCTAACGACCGTTCCAATAATCCTTTTTCTTCCACAGCCCGGATCACTTTGGAAGTATGTGAAGGTGCCATTCCCGTTCGGGAGGAGAGAGCGGTGGAAGTCATCTCTTCCCTTGCTTCCTGCAAAGCGCACAATATCATTGCTTCGTTCAGTGTCAGTCCATATATCTCTTCAAATTGCGCTTCAAAGCCCGACAGGGCTTTGAATATATCGCGCATCAGGCATATTGTTTTCATCTTTATTCGTTAAATAAACAGATTGACATTTGCATTATCGGCACGTTCCATATAAGTTGCTACACCGCCTACAGTAACTTCATCCAATAATTCTTCTCGTTTTACGCCCATCACGTCCATCGACATCTGGCAGGCTATGAATTCTACACCATTCTCCAATGCCTGTTGCCGAAGCGATTCCAACGATTCGATTCCTTTCTTGCCCATGATGTGGCGCATCATTTTTCCTCCTATACCGCCCATGCTCATTTTCGATAGTTTAAGCTTCTGTGAACTGGAAGGAAGCATCATGCCAAACATTTTGCCATAAATGTCTTTCTCCGTTTTCGTTTTGCTGAGGCGTTTAATGACGTTCAGTCCCCAGAAAGTGAAGAAGATGGTTACTTTTTGTCCGGTAGCTGCTGCGCCATTGGCTAAGACAAATGTAGCGAGAGCTTTATCGAGGTCATCGCTGAACATGATGAATGTTTTTCCTTTGCCTTCGCAGCTGGTCACTACGCTACAGGCTTTGGGCTCTTCCTTTTCGATGACAATCACTGATTTTCCCGCTGTGGATTCTTTGGAAATGAGTTTGTTACCTGTTGAATTGCACCAGGCGGCTGCATCCCGGGCAAATCCTGGATCGGTGGAAGTGACTTCAACCCGTTCTCCGGGGGCTAGTGTATCCATTGTTTTCTTCATTTTCAGGATCGGACCGGGACATTGCATCCCGCAGGCATCTACACGAATGGTTCTCTGTGGCTTTTTATCGTCCTCTCCGGTTGTTTCGGTTTCAATGGTTGACATAGGTCCAATCACAAGGGTTTCTGTAGAAGATGTCGCTGTTGCAGCTTTCCGATCAACCGCAACAGTTGTTTTCTGTTCTTTTTCTGTTATCGTCCGCTTTTCTTTTTTCGCGACAGGCTCCTCTTCCCGTTCACAGTCCTCTTCATTCAGTATGATAGGGGCAGTTGCTGCTTTGTAAATCTTTAAACCACCAGACAAGTTGCGAACATTATCGTATCCACGTTGCGACAGAATCCGATAAGCGAGGTAACCGCGCAGTCCGACTGCACAGAATGCATATACCGGTATATCTTTCGGTATTTCAGTTATGCGGTCGCGTATTTCATCCAGCGGAATGTTAACAGCACCGGGCAACGAACCGAGCGAGAACTCATCGGGTGTACGTACATCCAGTAGGAATACATTTTCTAACTCGATATCCCGTAAGTCACGCCAATAAACCATTTTCTCATTACCGGAAATAATATCCTGTGCTACGTATCCCGCAATGGCTACAGGGTCTTTCGCTGATGAATAGGGAGGAGCATAAGCTTGTTCGAGTTCCATCAAGTCGTAGATGGTCCCTTGGTGTTTGATGACCTGGGCAAACTCGTCAATGCGTTTATCCACCCCATCATATCCCACGATTTGTGCGCCGAACAATTTGCCCGTTATCGGTTCAAACGTGATCTTTATGCTCATCTGGGTAGCACCCGGATAATATCCTGCATGCGATAATGAGTGTGTGGTGGACGATATGTACTTAATGCCAGCTTGTCTCAGCCTCTTTCCCGGAAGTCCGGTAGCGGCTACCGTCTGGTCGAAAACTTTAGCGATAGAAGTGCCGATGGCTCCTTCGTAACTGAGTTTCGCTCCTAAGATATTGTCGGCAACGATACGTCCCTGCCGGTTTGCCGGACCAGCCAGATAGTTCAACCAAGGTTTCCCTGTAAGTGGATGGGGATATTCGATCGCATCTCCGATAGCGTAGATGGATTCATCCGATGTTTGCAGATGATCGTTTACCGCAATGCCTCCTGCTTCTCCGATGGTAAGTCCCGCTGCACGTGCCAAGGTTGTTTCCGGTCGTACACCGATAGAAAGAATGACTATGTCTGCCGGTATGGACTGTCCATCTTTAAAGATCACTTTTATCTCTTTTCCCGTTTTTTCAAAAGAAGCCACTGCTTGTTCCAGATAGAGGTTTACCCCCTTTTCCATAAGATGCTGGTGAACCAGTGAAGCCATAGAATAATCAATGGGAGTCATCACTTGGTTTGCCATCTCTACGATGGATACTTTTGCACCGAGGTCATGTAGATTCTCCGCCATTTCCAGTCCGATGAAGCCTGCACCTACCACTACAGCCCTTCGTATGGGATGTTGATTCGTATATTCTTTGATGCGATCTGTATCTCTGATATTACGTAATGTGAAAATACCTTCCGAATCGATACCGGGCAAAGGCGGTTTTACTGGAACTGCTCCGGTAGAAATCAGTAGCTTATCGTAGCTCTCTACGTAAGTATCTTCGCTTTTCATGCGTACGGTAACGGTTTTTTTCTTCCGGTCTATAAAAATAACTTCATTCTCGGTACGGACATCTACCCGAAAACGTATTGAAAATGATTCGGGTGTTTGTACAAATAATTTTTCCCGATCGGTAATTACGTCTCCTATATAATAAGGTAAACCACAGTTGGCATAAGAGATATACTTTCCCTTTTCAATAAGAATAATTTCTGCTGTTTCGTCCATTCTCCTGATACGTGCGGCAGTGGTTGCCCCACCTGCTACGCCTCCGATGATGATAATCTTCATATTTGTTGTTTTAGTAAATAGTTTCCTTTGGAAATAATAACGCAGATGAAGATAAAAAAGTTCATGGTCAGTTATAAGAAATTTGCATGCCTATCCCTTATTTTTGCATTGTTTATATATTAGCACTTTTCTTGATAAACAGTCATTTGAAGTTGGAAATAATAAAAAAATGTATAACTTTGTGGATTGTTCTATGTTATAAATCAATAGTTTACTTATGAAAAAGATTACTTCTTTTTTGGGGATGCTGCTTGCATGCTTGTGGCTCCCATTAAGTATTCTTGCAATGGACTATTCTACGCAAAGTGTTGCCACTGTCCCGAAGTCCGCAAAACTTTCGCCTAAAACACTGCAAGAACAGCCGATTCTCAGGTTGAGTAAAAATGGTAAGTTTATCAAGGAGGAAACTTCTACTACTGTTAAAAAGCTCCCTTTAAAAGCTGCTTTGGTAAGCTCCGTGAATGAAATTACAGGAGATTACGTACAAACCTACAAAACTCTTTTAAACCCGGGTGCCGATGGGGGTAGAAGTGTTACGATTGAGGCTGTCGATGGAAATCCTAATAACATCGAGTTCATCAACTTCTACGATACAGGTGTAAATGTGATGGCAACAGTAGATTTCACTACAAAGACTATTACAATTCCAAACCAACAAATTATTGAAACCCCGGCTCTTGGTAAATTGGATATCGCCTTTGTCGAAGTTGGTGACGATGGATTACCGAAACCGAACCGCACGAAGGATATCGAAGGGGTTATTAACGATGATGGTTCAATTTCCATCACTTCATGGTGGGGCATTTTTCAAATATCTACTAACTCGTACGTAGGATGTTTCTACCAAACTGAATTTCAAAGGGCCAATGCCACAATGTCACAGACAAGACTCGTGACCACGAATTCACCCTTTACAGAAGAAGAACTTACTTATAGCGTAATAGCGGAGCAAACCTCACCTAATATTCTGACAGTCGTAAATTTCGGAAATTATGGAATGACGGTGGAATTGGAATTGAAACGCGACCAAAAGGCCGTAATTGGTCGACAATTAGTTCGTAACGCCAACAATGGCGATAATTATTACACCAATGCTATTACTTATGATCCTTCGACAGGACGAATTACCGGTTATGCTGATGCAATCGCTACCGAAAAGGCAACAGATAACCGAAGTATGGCTTGGAAAAATTGGACCATGACAAACTCGTCTAGTTATCTCGCAATCATAACCGAAGGTAAGTTGACTGTTCCCTTCGACATAAGTTATCCTACGATTTCCGTAAGTGACTTTGAAGGCGAAGGAACAGAAAAGAGTCCATATCTGATTAAGTCAATCGATCAGTTGGTCTTACTTGGCGACAAAGTCAATGACGTTAAGCAATCCGACTATAATTCAACTGATGCAGACGGAAAGAAATACAATCGTGCCTTTACCGGCAAATATTTCCGTTTGGAAAACGACATTGACATGGCAGGATACCGCTTTACCCCTATAGGACAAGACTGGTTCCATCATTTTGACGGAATATTCGACGGTAATAACCATACAATTAAAAACATCAATGTATCGACGGGAGGTGCCGGATATGCGGCTCTGTTCGGTCGTGCCGGTGAGTCAAGTGTAATCAAGAATCTCAATGCGGAAGATCCCGTAATTAGAGCTTCCAACTATTATGCGGCAGCCATTGCCGGTTGGTCTGACGGTATCATCGACAATTGTCACGTTTTAAATGCCGACGTACAAAATTCAGAAAGAGCCACAGCCGGATTGGCAGGCGTGGTGAAAACCATAACAAACAGTTCTGTAACAAACAGCAGTATTATTGGCTTGGTAGGAAATGTTGCCGGACTCGCAAGTGAAGTCGATGAATTGATACAAAACTGTAGTGCGACTGAAACAAACGTAATAGCTTACTCTTCAGGCGCGCTCAATTCTCCTGCCGGAGGCTTAACGGCTCTATTATATTATGCAAAAGCCGAGAATTGCTTCTTCTCCGGAACAGTCGATTGCCAGTCTCTGAATGCAAAAGCTTTGTGCGTAGGTGGTATCACGGGAAATTGCTACCAAGGCATTATCACGAAATGTTTCAGTGTCGGAACAATACTAGGATGCAACGACACTAATACAGCTGTCGGAGGTATCGCTGGCTCTCTCACAGGAGAATTGAACGATAGCTATAGCATCGGTTCCGTACAGGCCAAGGCTTCGAAAAGAGTCGGTGGTCTGACTGGATTTGTGAGTAGTTATACGGATGCAGAAAAAGTGCAGAAGCAATCTGTAGTGACTGGTTGCTACACTTCCACACAAATATTTGCCGATACATATCAGTACAATCTTGAAACGGAGGCACGCGAAACACTCGGTATGATACAGGATGGTTCTACTCCGATTATCGACAATATCTATTTTGACAAACAGATGTCAAACTTCGGCTCCAAATACACAAAAATATCAGGTATAGAAACAGCCGACCTAACCAAAGTGTCCGGAATTGCCGGATTGAATGCTTCTGTATGGTCATTCACCGAAGGGCAATATCCCCGTCTTAAAGGATTGGATGACAATGAAGCGGCTAAAATGGGAGCTTCGGTTATAGGTTTGGCAAGCGGAAACTCGTTGGGAAAGATATCGAAAGATGCTATTCTCAAACCGCTTGGTAATACGCAATATTCTCTTTATAAGGACAAGAAATACGGAACTGAGGGTTATTCCAGTTCTATTGATGATGGTAAAATCAAGATAAAGGACAGTTTCGGGACCGATACTCTTGTCGTAAAAAACGGAAACGTAAGCTTTGCTTATTTCATCAAAATAGTACCTGTCTCATTTGAAGGAGATGGTACGGAGCTGAATCCGTTCCTACTAAAAAACAAAGATGATTTGATAGAATTGGGAAACATGACCAATATTAAAATGCAGCCGTTCACCGATACTTATTTTAAATTGGCTAATGACATTGATATGGAATATACTACGGAATTTGACGGTATATCATCTGTTTACAATAACAACGATTGTCAGTTCTCAGGAAATATCGATGGTGATGGTCATACCATAAGCCGGATGTTGATTGACAGGGTACTTTGGAAAATTCGTCCGGAAGATACGGAAGATGGATTAGGTACGCCCGATAATATGAATAGCCGCAGTAACGGTGGCTTCATCGGCAGATTAGCAGCCGGTGGCGTTATTAAGAACATTACATTTGCCGCTGATTGTAAATTTGAATTTTGGGCTACAGCCGGAACTTTCGCTGGGGAGAACTATGGGTTGGTTGACAACTGTAAGAATTATGCTGATGTAAGAGGCTATAGCAATAACATAGGAGGTATCGTCGGATATGTTCGTAAGGACGGAAAGGTCACCAATTGTTATAATGCCGGAAACATATATTGCGGATACAATACGGTAGGTGGTATCACGGGCATTAACTATGGATTCGTAGAAAGTTGTGCCAACGCTGGAAATGTAGAGGTAAAGCAGATCTCTATGTTCCAAAAAATGCAAAGAATGATCAAGACCGCTGGAGGTATCACAGGTTCATCGACAGGCGGTGTGATCCGTAATTGTGTGAATGCAGGTACGATATACTCTTGGGGTGAAAGAGCCGGAGGTATTGCCGGTATTTACTCGAAGGTGATTATGGCTGATGTTTCAGGACATAACGACATGTATAACGCTGTCAACTTCGGTTCAGTATCGGCTGATGGTGAAGATAAGAATACCATCAGTGCAATTGCCGGTGAGGGAGGTACACAAGGTATCATTCAAAACAACTATTGGGACGCACAGATTTCTATGTTGAACGCAATAAGCAATGTCGACATGGAAGGTATGAACGGTGTTGAAACGTCAGTTCTTGTTTCCGGCACTGCTTTGGAAGGATTCGATGTTTCTATTTGGGATTTCACCAAAGGTCAATATCCGGTATTGAAACAGTTTGCCAATGAAGACAAAATGACCAAAGCCCGCAAAGTAGTAGTCACCATGAAGCCGGGTGTAACAGCTAAGGATATGAACCAGAACGCTAAGCTTACATTAGTCGATGGCCTTACCTGGTCGTTGGAAGAAAATAAAGAGTTTGCTATCGGAGGTAGTACGCTCTACTCTCCTGAGGAGGTGGAAGAACTTACCATAGATAACTTAATCGCAGATTTCGGTGACTATGTGAAAAAGATCGAGATAAAAAGAGTACCGGATGTACCGTTGGCAGGTTCAGGAACGGAAGAAGACCCGTATCTGATTTCTTCCCCTACCGATTGGAATAACCTTTCTGACTATATCGACATAATTGCAGAATCGTTCGAAGGGAAATTCTTTCAATTAACAGCAGATATTGATTTTGCCGATACCGAATTTAAGATGCTTGCAGCTGAAGGGGTAACGCCATTGCAGGCTTCGCTCGATGGCAACAATAAGAAAATCAGTAACATAAAATTGACTACTACGAATGCCGGACAAGCGGCAATACGTATCTTAGGCGAATCAGGTTCTATCTCTAACCTTACGATGGCAGGGGAGGTAACTTCCAGCTATGCTTCCACAGGTGGTTTCACGGCTGCCGTATATGGAAAGCTCGTCAACTGTGTAAGTGAAATCAACGTTACCTCTTCCAAAGATAAAGGTACTTCGGGATTCGGACAATTGTATGCTACCGCCAGATTGACCGATGTTATTAATAAAGGAACGATTTCGGGTACCGGCAATGATATTGCCGGCATAGCAGCTAAGGCTGCCGAAGGTGTGGAATTGATACGTTGCGGAAACGAGGGAAAGATCATCTGCAATGCAAATCAAATATCTTATGTGGCAGGTCTGATAGCGGAATCCGAACCGATAATGATGGAAGAATGCTACAATAAGGGCAATGTAGAAACCATCGACATTGACAAGACCAAATATGTAGCCGGTCTTATAGCATACGCAAATGCTTCCAATTCAAGGAAACATACCATGACTTTGACAAGATGCTACAATGAAGGCAATATTGTAGGTTCGGCTGCTGTGGCCGGTCTGATTGCGAATGCAAATGCCAGTGGAACTACAATCACCAATCCGTTGATTTTCGAAGGTTGCTATAATACGGGTGACATCACGGCAAGACCCACTACAACGCAAGCGAGTTCAGGCGCTCCTACTGCAGGGTTAGTTGCTTTTTACACAGCTGGCTCTAAATTCACAAATTGCTGGAACTCCGGAACTATCAGTACGACCAACATCAATACCGGAGGTATCGTAGCTTACTATAAGAATGCACCGAATGAAGACAGCCCTGTTGTCATTAGCAATTGCTACAATACCGGGAAAATAGAATCCGATGGTAATCATATAGGAGGTATAATAGGTTATAGTACTGATTACACGATTACCGAAAACTGTTATAATACAGCGGAACTCAAAGGCTCTTTCGGTATTGGAGGTATTTGCGGATACTTAAATGGAGTGACAAGCACTCTAAAGAGCTGCTGGAATTCAGGACAAGTCGCTACATCGACCAACCGTGGCGGAGGACTTGTTGGTCTTGGTAATAAGGGAGTCGTTGAATCGAGCTTCAATGTAGGCGATATAACTTCCCTAAGTACTGAAATAGGGACAGATAAGACTTCAGGTTACGGAATTGGTGGTCTTGCAGGAGAGGGCACTGCTGTATTTACAGACTGTTACAACATGGGTCTCGTGACTGGAGCAAATCAAGTAGGTGGTCTTGTCGGAGTGTCGAGAAGTGGACATACACAGATCTTTTGTTGTTACAATGCCGGTAAGATAGTTGCCCTGTCCGATGAGTGCGGAGCCCTTATCGGAGTAGACCTAAGCGATGGCGCATACTGGAATGATGAAAATAAAGTGGAAAATTCATATTTCGTTACCGATTACGGCACTTATCACAATAACACAGTAGGAACGGCCACTACTATTGCCGAACTTGCAAAGATCGACATAGGTAATGGATGGACATCGGGTGATGACTATACATTACCGATTCCGAAAACACAAATATCCGAACCGTATGCTTTGATTAATGCTGTCACGATTGCGTTTGCCGAAGGTGATTCCGAAAATTCGGTTACGAAAGATTTCTTTGTAGGCACACCCGAAGGAGTCGTTTGGACATCTTCCGTTGCTAATATTTCATTCTCCGGTTTCAACGCTATGTTCGATGACAAAGAATGTGTTGATAAAGCAACATTGACTGCAACGGCAGGTGAACTGGCACGAATGTTCGAAATCAATTGTAATAAGCTATCCGGTATCGGTGATGTCATTGACGGCAAGATTGTAGTGAAAGAGGTTTATTATAATACTTACGGCATTGAAGTTCCGAAGCCGGCATCCTACGATGGTGTTCTTTATATGGTTGTCCGTACTTATAATGACGGGACAACAAATACTTCGAAGTTTTTCAATGTGAAGTAAGATTATCAACGTACTCTCATAATACAAAGAGGATATATTCGGGTAGGGATATATCCTCTTTGTACAATAAGATTCAATTCTTTAAAGAGCATTTTTGAGTTGTCTTCGAGATACGAATTTCAAAAGATAAGGTTTTCAGAAGGTACAATATCCGGTGATAAGTTCCGTATGTTTCCAATTATTCGGGCTGCAACTCACTGGCAGAAGGAAGTACTCTCCACCTTTCGCCGAAGGTAGCGTATGCGTCGATGACTACGACAAAAGCACGCGGATCGACTTCTTTGATTTTCTGCTTTACACCGGCCACCTCTTTGCGGCTGACAACAAGGAAAAGCATTTCTTTATCGGCACCCGTATATAGCCCGCTGCTTTTGATGCAAGTAGCGGTACGATCCAGATCTTTGAGAATATAATGGTGAAGCTCCTCCATCTTATTCTCACTAATGACAAAGAATAATTTATCATCTTTTGCCCCGTTTATTACGTAAGCGATAACCCGTGAGATAACGAAAATGGCAATAAGCGAATAGAATGACAGATACCATGTGGGTTGGCTGATATCATCCGCACTTCCCACACCGAATCCGATCACTACCAGTCCGAAGCTGACTACGGTGGCATCTACCAGTAAGATAGCGTTCGAAAAACGAATATGGAAATACTTCTGCAAGATCATACCGATAATATCGCTTCCTCCCGTAGTTGCCTGATTGCGTACAACGATACCGCTGCCGAGGCCGATCAGCGTGGCTCCGATAATACAAGTCAGCATCAGATGGTCGGTCATATTCATGCTGCCTCCCAATAGTTGTGCCGGGTCGAGTTGTTCGAGTGCTTCCTGTGAAGGGTAGACCCACTTGGACAGGGCATTCATGATGAGTGGAGTGATTAATGCCGCCACAATGGTACGTGAGCCAAGTTTGGCTCCGAGTAATACTACGGAAAGAATCAGCAACGGTACATCGAACATATAGCCGAACGTTCCCACCTGAATGGAAGGAAAAAGGTTGTGAAGCACGATACTTGCACCGTATACTCCTCCCGGTACTATATTATAAGGATTGATAAAGAAAACAAAACCGGCAGCAAGAATTGTACTGCCTAAAAGTATTCCTCCCCATGAGGCCCACCAGTCTAACCGGGTGGCAGGTTTGCAAAACTGCCTTAATGTGTGTAGTGCTTTTCCCATATATTTGTTATAGGTTTGATATTTATGCAGCAAAGTTACTACAAAAAAGTGAAATGCGGAAAGATATAGTGATAGAATTGAGTTACAAGGGTTTTGGTTGA
>ENA-UPXC01001922-UPXC01001922.1-human-gut-metagenome-genome-assembly--contig:-NODE-1922-length-26576-cov-4.488698_pt1 | contig 26576 bp, 26 predicted proteins | sample MGYA00250047_ERZ773371 | MGnify/ENA primary metagenome ERZ773371 (study PRJEB29103, sample SAMN06111975) | human gut metagenome | biome: human gut; feature: ankylosing spondylitis patient; material... | reverse complement strand
CTGAATGGCGTGCTTGCGGATCTCCTTGCGCTCCTCCTCGTTTCCGAGGCCCTCGATGTGCGCGTCCGCACCGAAATCCAGATAGATCTGGTCTGCATAGTTGATGGTCTCCTGGGCCAGTTCCGGCGTGATGAGAGTCGGCAGGTCGCCGCCCACCTCGTAGCTCAGGGACAGCTTGCCGTCGGAAAACGCACCGGCACCGGAAAAGCCGGTGGTGATGTGGCAGTACGGCTTGCAGTTCACGCACTTTTTCGTCTTGTCCTTGGGGCAGTGGCGGTTCTCCACCGCCTGCCCCTTTTCCACCATGATGATCTTCTGATGGCTTCCCTTTTTAATCATTTCAAGGGCGGTAAAAATACCGGCAGGGCCGGCGCCGATGATGACAACATCTGCGTTCATAGCGTTTCCCCTTCTCTTTCCGAATTTATTTTGCCGACAGCTCCACCTGATGCCGCACCAGTGTCATGGGGGGCACATGGCAGGGCAGCTTGAGCTTCAAAAGCATCTGCGGGTTCCGGGGCTCCTCCACCACCGTGCCACTCTCGTCCCGCATTTCCGGAACGGTCACGGAAAACGGCCGCAGATCGGGGCCTACCAGCTCCACGGTGTCCCCGGTGCGGAATTTGTTCCGCAAAGAGATCACGGCGTTGCCCGCCGCGTCACACTCCGTTACCAGCGCCACCACCTGCCACTCCCGGATGTAGCGGGAGTTTTCATAATACTGGCCGGGGTAGCCGTAATAAAAGCCGGTGGAATAGGGCCGGTGGCTCACATGCTCCACCTCGTCCCGCCACACCGGGTCTATGGGGTGGCCCGCAGCGGCATCATCCAAGCAGTGCCGGTACGCGCCGGTGACAACAGCGGCATAGTAGGCTGACTTGGCCCGTCCCTCGATCTTCAGACTGGAAAGGCCCACGTCCAGCAGATCGTCCAGATGGTCGATCATACACATATCCCGGGAATTTAAGATGTAACTGCCCTTTTCATCCTCCTCAATGGGGAAATATTCGCCGGGGCGCTTTTCCTCCATCAAGGCATAGTGATAGCGGCAGGGCTGGGCACAGGCGCCGCGGCTGGCGTCCCGCCCCGTCATGTAGTTAGAGAGCAGACACCGCCCGGAATAGCTGACACACATGGCGCCGTGTACGAAGGCCTCGATCTCCAGCTCTGGGGGTGTCTTTTCCCGGATGGTGCGAATCTCCTCCAAACTCAGCTCCCGAGCCAAAATCACCCGGGAGGCACCCAAATCATACCAGACGTTGGCGGTCACGAAATTAGAAATGCTGGCCTGCGTGGAAATGTGCCGCTGGCAGTGGGGCGCATATTTTCCCGCCAGCGTGAAAGCACCCAAATCCGCCACAATCAGTGCGTCCACCCCGGCGTCATCCAGCCGTTCCAGATGCTCCGGCAGGCGGACGATCTCGTTCCCCCGGGGCATGGTGTTGATGGTGCAGTGGACCCGGACGCCATGGCCGTGGGCATAGGCCACGGCCTCCTTCAGCTCCTCCGGGGAAAAGTTTCCGGCAAAGGCCCGCATTCCGAAATCCGTACCGGCCAGATAGACAGCGTCCGCGCCGTAGAGCACGGACATTTTCAGCCGCTCCATATCCCCTGCCGGAGCCAGCAGCTCCGGCAGCTTTCTTTTTTTATCCGGCATACTCACTGCTCCCCACAAAGGCGTTGTGTTCTGCCAGCGTGGCAGAGAAGTGATGCTTTCCGTCCTTCCCCAGCGCATAGTAGTAATAGGCGGTGTCATTGGGGTTCATGGCCGCGCTCAGCGCCGTGCTGCCGGGGTTTGCAATGGGCGTGGGCGGCAGGCCCTTGTGGATATACAGGTTATAAGGCGTGTCCACCGCTTTGTCCGCGTTGGTAATGGTGCCGGTGTGGTCCGGCAGGCCGTACAGCAGCGCCGCGTCGATCTGCAATAGTCCCGCCGTTTCGCCAGGCTTTTGCAGACGGTTATAGATAACGGAGGCAATATCGGCCTGATCGCTGCCATCCGTCTCTTTTTCGATGAGAGACGCGATGATGACAACCTGTTTCATGCTGTAGCCCATGGCCTTGGCCTTGGACTCGCTGTAAGCGTCCTCATCGATATGCTCGGCAAAGGTGTCAATGAGCTTCCCCAGTGCGCTCTTGGCGTTGTGGTTCTTATAGAACTCATAGGTATCCGGGAACAGGTAGCCCTCCAGACGGGAAATGTCCTCGGATTTATTGTCGATGAAGCTGTAGTCATACGTGGCCGTTTTCGCGGCCTCTAACAGATTTTCCTCGGTGTTCACGCCCTTTTCCGCCAAAAGCCGGATGGTCTGCATCACCGTGTAGCCCTCCGGAATGGTGACGGTAACGGTCTCCGCCGTCATGTTGCCGGAGGCGTTGTGCATCCCGAGAATCAGCGCCCGGTAGTCCATTTCCGTGTTCAGCTCATACGTGCCGATGCCAATTTTCTTATCGGCGTGAGCAAGGCCCGCAAAGAGCTTGAAGAACCATTTGTACTTGATCAGCCCCGCGTCCTGCAGCTTATCCGCCACCGTTGCCACGGTGTCATCCGCCGTTACCTCGATCGTGGCGGTGGTCAGCGCGCCCCGGTTAAAGGCGCACAGGTCGGAGCCGAGCATCCAGCCCACGCCTGCCAGCAGCGCGGAGAGCACCAGCACGCATACAAGATATCCGCCCACAGCCAGCACGGGATTGCGCCGCCGACGGCGACGATGGCGGTACGTCTGCGGATGGTTCTCCTCTCTGTGGGCCGCAGCCTCCCGGACCTGCCGGGTATCCCAACTGGCGGTTTCGTCTTTTCGATAGTCGGACATGAGTTCCTCCTTGCGCGGCCGCCATTGCAAAGCGGCCAAAATTTCAAAAATCAGCTCTTTTTTCGGCGGTCAGGCCCGGTTCTGCGCCTGCGCCGCATAGAATAGTCTAAAACCGAGAGCGAGGTGGTAGCATCGTGTGCTGCAATGACAACAGTAATTCCTGTCTCTGGCTCATCCTCATCGTCATTTTGCTTTTAGTCTGCTGCGGAAACGGCAGCGGCTGCGGCAACAACTGCAGCTGCGGCAATTCCTGCTGCTGACGCTCCGGCGGGCACCTCCCGCCGCCATGGACAGGCCCTACAGCAGAGCCCGCACTCGCCGGTATACCTCATTATGGATATCCTCCGGCGTCCGGGGCGCGCCGTTTTCGGCGCAGTCGATGACCTGCCAGCCGCAGCGGCGCACAATGGCCCGGGCATTCTCCCGGCACGCCTTCAGATACGCTTCATCCTGCTCATGAATATCGGCATGTGTCCCGGCGGCCTGCTCCCGCTGCCGCAGCATTTTCTCCGTGATTTCCGTTGGCATATCCAGATACAGCACCAGATCCGGCTCTGGCAGTCCCAGCAGCCGGTATTCCAAATCGAACAGCCAGTCCAAAAACGCCTCCCGCTCCCCCTCCGGCAGCTTGGACGCCTGATGCACCGCGTTGGAGGTGGTATAGCGGTCCGCGATCACCAGCCCGCCGCTTTCGTAAAATGCGCCCCAGTCCTGCTTATAGGAGGCATAGCGGTCCATGGAAAACATCAGTGACGCCGCATAAGCGTTCACATCGCCGGGATGGCGGCCCAGCTTCCCGTCCAGATACTCCTGCACCATAGCGGCAGAGGGCTTTCCGTACCGGGGAAAGTCGATATTTTTATAGGCAACGCCCTCACACGTCAGCCGCTCGCACAGCAGCCGGGACTGCGTGGCCTTGCCGGAACCATCCGTCCCCTCGAATACGATGAGCTTCCCTTTCATTTTCTGCTCCTTTTCTCCTGCCGCACATGGACGAGGAACAGTGGCAGGCGCAGCATCCGTCCGACGCGCTTGGGCTCCTTACACAGCCGGTAGAACCACTCCAACCCATGATCGGACCAGAACTTCGGCGCCCGCTCCACGGTGCCGGCGAAGACATCCATGCTTCCGCCGAGACCGCACAGCAGCCGCGCCCCGGTGGCGGGGCCGTTCTTTTCCATCCACAGCTCCTGCTTCGGCGCGCCAAGACACACGAACACGCAGTCCGCGCCGCTTTCCCGAATTGCTTCGACAACAGGCGCATCCTCTTTAAAGTATCCATCATGGGTCCCGGCAATTTTCAGTCCGGGATATTGGGCCTTCAGACGCGCTGCCGCCTGCTCCGCCACGCTGGGCTTTGCTCCCAGCAGATAAAGGGATTTCCCCCGCTCCGCCATTTTACCCATGAGCCCCATGGCAAATTCAATGCCGGGGGTCTTTTCCTTCAGGGGCGTTCCCAGCATGGCCGCGCCCTTGATGACGCCGATTCCGTCCGGCAGCACCAGCGCCGCGCCGTTGACCGCCCGCATGGCCTCCGGGTTTTCCCGGCAGACCTCCACGATCTCCGGGTTGGGCGTCACCACATAGTGACAGCCCGCCTCGTCCAGCAGCGCCGCGCCCCGGTCAATGGCCTCCCACAGCGTCAAATTATCAAAGCCAACGCCCAATACGTTGATTCGCATACGCTCCACCTTTCATGCCGTCCATTGACAGGTGTCTATGCACCTGTCAACAGATGATACCGTACTCCCGAATGGCAGCCAGTACCATAGTAATACAGGATAAAGTATACCACACCGCCCCACCGTTTTTCAAGAGGACAGCCCCTCTCCGCGCAGAAAAACAGCGAAGCCCTTCGGCTTCGCTGTCTAAATGGTCCTTTGCGGTCACACCGCCGCCTTTTTCTTTTCCGGGAGTTGGGCCAGCACCACCGCCGCCAGCATTACCGCACAGCCGAAATACTCCCGGCCGCTGAGGCGGTCCCCCAAAATCACGGCGCCGGAGATGGTGGCAAACACGGATTCAAGACTCAGCAGCAGCGAGATGACCGCAGGGTCGGAATCCTTCTGCGCCATGATCTGAAGCGTGTAGGCAACGCCGCTGGACAAAATTCCCACATACAAAATCTGCCCCATGGCGCCCTGAATCCCCACCCATGTGGGCGTCTCAAAGAGCAGCGTCCCTGCCAGCGAAAAAATGGTCATAAAGAAAAACTGGGCGCAGGAGAGCTCCACTCCGTCCACATATTTTGCAAAATGGTCCACAAAGAGAATCTGTCCCGTGAACACAAAGGCGCACAGCAGCACGCAGAGATCGCCGGAGGAAATGGTAAAGCTCTCCGTAACGCACAGGCAGTACAATCCCACCACCGCCAGCGCCACGCTGAGCCAGATGGTGCGGGGCACCCGCTTTTTCATAAAAAGGCCGGCAATGGGTATCAGCACAATGTAAAGCGTTGTAATAAAGCTCGCCTTGCCGGAGGTAGTGGTCTCCAAGCCCTTTTGCTGAAGATAGGTGGCAAGGCCCATGGCAACGCCGCAGCAAAGGCCTCCCAGCAGCAGGTCCTTTTTCGACCGGGTGGTGCTGACGGGCTTGCCCTGCCGCCTGCGGACTGCCTGCAGAACCACGCACAGCACCAGCAAAAAAACAAAGGCAATGACCGCCCGGGACGCGTTGAACGCAAAGGAGGGCACGGCCCCAGCCGCCATGCTCTGCGCCACAAAGGCCGTTCCCCAGATCAGCGCCGCCAAAACGGCGTAGGAGGACTGCCGCAGGGAATTGTGCTTCATAAAACTTGCTCCCCTTCAAAAGATATGATAGAATGAAAAAATAATTTCATTGTTCGATTATAGTAAAAATCGGCCCGCTCCGCAAGGGGGCTGTCCTCACTTTTCTGCGGGCTGCAAAAGCCGCCGGGGATTTTCCGCCGCTTTTGTGGATTTTTACAACATTTTTGCCGCTTTTTATCGGGAGGTGCGCTATGGCAAAGCTGACCCGCGATTTTTTTGACCGGGACACCCTGACGGTGGCCCCTGCTCTGCTGGGAAAATATCTGGTACGAAGCTATGGCGGCACGCTGCTGGCGGGCCGCATCACGGAGACGGAGGCGTACATCGGTCGGTGCGACAAGGCGTGCCACGCCTACAATTACCGCCGCACCGCCCGGACGGAAACGCTGTTTATGGCCCCCGGCCACGCCTATATCTATTTCATCTACGGGATGTACCACTGCCTGAACTTCGTCACGGAGCCGGAGGGCGAGCCTGCCGCCGTTTTGCTGCGGGCGCTGGAGGGCGCGGCAGGGGTTGACGTCATGCGGCGTCTGCGCTATGGGGACGCCCCCATGAACGCTTACCGCCGGAAAAACTTTCTCAACGGCCCCGGCAAGGTCTGCAAAGCGCTGGACCTCACCACGGCGCAGAACCGGCTGGACCTGACGGGGGACACGCTGTTCCTCTGCGATTCCCTTGCAGACATCGGCCTTGCGGAGCCGCCCCACGAACCGGAGCGGCTTTGCACCGGGCCGCGCATCGGTGTGGACTACGCGGAGGAGGCAAAGGATTTCCCATGGCGGTTCTGGCTTGAAAAGGAGCAATGATATGTATTTATTCGATATGGACGGTACGCTGATCGACTCCAACGGTGTATGGAAGGACGTGGACCGGGAATTTTTAGCCCGCCGGGGTCTGCCCTATACCCGCGCCTACTATGAGGGCGTGGCCCATACCATTTTCCCCCTTGCCGCCAAGTTCACCAAGGAATTCTGCCATCTCCCGGAAAGCGAGGAGGCCATCATGGCGGAGTGGATGGAGCTTGCCAAGGACGCCTACGCCCATGTGACGGTAAAGCCCGGTGTTCGGGCATTTTTGAAGCAGTGCCGCATGGAAAACCGCCGGATGGCGCTGGTGACCTCCAGTGTGCCGGTGCACTGCCGCACCGCCATGGAAAAGCTGGGGCTGATGAAATATTTCGAGTCCGTCACCTTCGCGCAGGAGCTTGGCCTCGAAAAAAAGGACAAGCAGCTCTGGCTCACCGTGGCCCGGCAACTTGGTGTGGAGCCGGAAAGCTGCACGCTGTTTGATGACAGCCTTGCCGCCTGCCGGGGCGCCCGCAGCGCAAAAATGCGGGTGGTGGGCGTTTACGATGACTTTTTCGCCGGAGACGAAAAGGAAATGCGCGCCTTCTGTGATGTCTATATCACCGGCTTTGAAGAGCTCCTGTGGAGGCCGGAGGCTCATACCGTATAAAAGTACACAAAAAATCGCGGCACCGGAGATTTCCGGCGCCGCGATTTTTGTTGCTCCCGTTTTTCAGCCAAGTTCCTTCGTGCGCTTGCAGGCCGCCTCCACGGCGGCGATGCAGGCCCCCCGGAAACCACGGTCCTCCAGCGCCGCCACACCGGCAATGGTGCTGCCGCCGGGGCTGCACACCTCGTCCTTCAAAAGCTCCGGGTGCTTGCCGGACTGGAGCACCAGCGCCGCGCTGCCGCGAAGCATCTGCGCGGCGTAGCGGATAGCCTTGCTCCGGGGCAGGCCGCACTTCACGCCTCCGTCCGCCAGTGCCTCGATAAAGAGATACGCATAGGCCGGCCCGCAGCCGGACACGGCGCTGGCCGCATCAATGAGGTGCTCCGGCAGCTCGTCCAGCACGCCCGCCGCGCGCATCAGTCCCCGGAAGGCATCCAGCTCCTCCCCGCTTACGCGGTCATTGGCGGCGTAGAGAATCAGTCCCTCCTCCACGGTACAGGGGGTGTTGGGCATGATGCGGATGATTTTCTTGTCCGCACCCAGAAGGTCCGCCAGCCTTTCCAGCGTGACCCCCGCCAGCATGGAGACAAGCACCGCCTCTGAGGACGCCACCGCCTCTGTCAGCCCCGCCAAAACGCCGCTCACCGCCTGCGGCTTTACGCCGAGGAAAACGAACCGGCTGTTTGCCAGAATCTTTTCCGCCGTTTCCGGGCGGCAGTCCAGCCGAGCCGCCGTGCTTGCAGTGTGCTCCGGAGTGGAACAGGTCACGGCGACCCGCGCTCCGCCCACCTGCTTAACAGCGGCCACCGCCAGTGCGCCGCCCATATTGCCTGCGCCGATAAAACCGGCCTCATAGCTTGCCATGTTGCTCTCTCCTTATCTGATCTGTCCGCTGCCGCGGATAATATACTTATAGGTACTCAGCTCATCCAGCCCCATAGGGCCCCGGGCGTGGAGCTTCTGTGTGGAAATCCCCATCTCGCAGCCGAGACCAAACTCCCCTCCGTCTGTAAAGCGGGTGGAGGCGTTGACATATACCGCCGCGCTGTCCGTCCCGTTGACAAAGCGTTCCGCGTTTTCCTCGTTTTCCGTAATGATGGCCTCGCTGTGGTGGGTGGAGTGCTTCAGGATGTGGGCCACCGCCTCGTCCACGCTGTCCACTACCTTCACCGCTAAAATGTAGTCCAGAAATTCCGTGTCGAAATCCATGGGGCCTGCCGGTGTTCCGGGAATGATGGCCGCCGCCCGTTCATCCAGCCGCAGCTCCACCGGCGCAGGGCTTGACACCTGTCCGGACACCTGTATACATTCTGTCAGAGCCGCGTGCAGCATCGGCAAAAACCGTTCCGCCACGGCACTGTGCACCAGACACACCTCCTCAGCGTTGCACACGGAGGGGCGGCTGGTCTTGGCATTGACAATGATCTTCAAGGCCATGTCCAAATCGGCGTATTCGTCCACATATACATGGCAGATACCGGTACCAGTCTGGATGCAGGGCACCGTGGCGTGCTCCACGCAGGCCCGAATCAGCCCCGCGCCGCCCCGGGGAATCAGCAGATCCACCAGACCGTCCGCTGTCATGAGGACGTTGGCACTTTCATGGCTGGTGTCCTCTAAAATATTCACGATATCCGGGTTCGCACCAGCCTGCCGGATGCCCCGCTTCAGGGCCGCCACAATGGCCGTGGAGGTTCGGATGGCCTCCCGCCCACTGCGGAGCACGCAGACATTGCCGCTTTTGACGCACAGCGCCGCCGCATCGGAGGTCACGTTGGGGCGGCTCTCGTAAATAATGGCCACCAGCCCCAGCGGCACCTGCTTTTTGTAAATGGTCATGCCGTTGGCATGGTGAAATTCCGACAGGATGCGCCCCACATGGTCCGGCAGCGCGGCTGCCGCCCGGATGCCCGCCGCCATGGCGGCAATGCGGCCCTCGTCCAGCCGCAGACGGTCCAGCATCACATCGGAAATATGTCCCCGGGCGTCCGCCATGTCCGCCCGATTCTGCTCTAAGATCGCAGCGCTGTCCGCCTCAAGGCACGCCGCCATTTCGGTGAGGATTCGGTTCCGGGCGTCTGTGTCCGTATCCCGGAGGCTTCCCCACGCCGCCTTTGTTTTTTCAATCAGCTCCAGCGTTGTCATGTATTTGCCCTCCCTGTCAAAAAGCGGGTGCCTACCGGCTTACCCGCCGCAATATCGTACAGCAGCTCCGGGGCCTGCCCGTTGGCGATGACCATTTCACAGCCCGCCGCCGTGGCAATCTGCGCCGCGTGGAGCTTGGTGGCCATGCCGCCGGTCCCCAGCGCGGAGCCGGCCCCGCCGCCAAGGCGCAGAATATCCTCCGTCAGCTCCGGCACCACGGAAATGAGCTTGGCGTCCGGGTTTTTATGGGGGTCGCTGTCATACAGTCCGTCAATGTCCGACAGCAGAATCAGCAGCTCCGCCCGGACAGTGGCCGCCACCGTGGCGGAGAGGGTATCGTTGTCCCCGATGACGATTTCATCCGTGGAGATGGTATCGTTTTCATTGATGACCGGCAGCGCCCCCAAATCCAGCAGCCGTTCCAGTGTATTATGGAAATTTTCCTTGCGGACACCGCCCTCGGCGATGTCCGGCGCGGTGATGAGCAACTGGGCCACCGTATGATTGTATTCGGTGAACAGTTTGTCATAGAAATACATCAGCTCGCACTGGCCGATGGCAGCCGCCGCCTGCTTCGTAGGCATATCCGCCGGACGCCCCGGCAGATTCAGCTTGCCGACGCCCATGGCAATAGCGCCGGAGGAAACTAAAATCACCTCATGGCCCGCGTTTTTCAGATCGCTTAAAACCTTGCACAGCCGCTCCATCCGCTGAATGTTCTGCCGCCCCGTGGGGTGGGCCAGCGTGGAGGTGCCGACCTTGACTACGATTCGCATTGCATTTTCCTCTTTTCGTATTTGGCGCGGCTCAGTGTCCGCCGCCGCGCAGCATCTCCAGCGCGTGGCCCAGCGTGTCCAGCACCGCCGCTAAATTTTCCCTTGCTGCCTTTTCCGACCCCGGCAGATTGATGATGAGGCAGCTCCCCCGCGTCCCCGCCGCGGCCCGGGACAGCATGGCCCGGGGCGTGATGGCAAGGCTTGCATACAGCATGGTCTGCGGGATGGCCGGAATTTCCCGGTGCACCACCGCCCGGGTGGCCTCCGGGGTCACATCCCGGGGCGAAAGGCCGGTGCCGCCGGTGGTAAGCACCAAATCGCATCCCAGCTCATCGGCGCAGCGGCACAGCTCCCGGCTGATGGTCAGCTTATCGTCCGGCACAACAGCCGTGTGGAGAACCCGATACCCGGCCCTCTCCAGCATGGCCCGCACCGCAGGGCCGCTGGTGTCCGTCCGTGTCCCGGCGCTGCACCCGTCGCTGACGGTGATAACTGCCGCCTGATATTCCATTCCGGCACCTCCCTTTTTGATTTGGTTTGATTTTATACCCCGGACATTCATCCGTCAAGGGCAGAAAAATCCCCCGGACGCCAAAAGCGCCGGGGGATTTGATTGCTTTTTCTGGAATTATGCCATGGCCTTGGCAGATTCCTCCAGCTTGGCAATGAGCTCCTTGTACTTAGTGACCTTCTCCCGCTCCGCGTTTACCACGTTTTCGGGGGCGTGGGCCACAAACTTCTCGTTGGAGAGCTTGCCCTCGGTGATACGCAGGCCGTTTTTCGCCTTTTCAAGCTCCTTGGCAATGCGCTCCCGCTCCGCCGCAAGGTCCACCAGCTCACTGAGGGGCAGATAGGCCGTGGCATCGTGTGTGACGATGCTGACAAGGCCGGTCACATCCGCCGGAGCGGTCTCCGGGAAGGTGACGTTGCTGGCGTAGGCCAGACGCTGGATGAAGTGCAGGCCCTGCCGGTACGCCTCCGGCTGGCCGGTGACGATTCGCAGCTCCGCCTTCTTGGAGGGGGGCACATTCATCTCGGCCCGACGGGCGCGAATAGCCCGGATGAGGTCCATGACGGCCTCCATGGCGTTTTCCTCTGCCGGGAAATTCAGGGCCTCAGTATACTCCGGCCACTGGGCCATCATCAGAATGTCAGAGGCACCGTCACACTTGGGAAGCGCCTGATAGATCTCCTCCGTGATGAAGGGCATGAAGGGGTGCAGCAGCTTCAAAAGCGTCACCAGCACATAGCACAGCACATTCTGCGCTGTGAGCTTGGCGGCCTCGTCCGTGCCGTTCAGGCGGGTCTTGGTCAGCTCGATATACCAGTCGCAGTAGGTGTCCCAGATGAAGTCGTAGATCTTGGCGGAGGCCACGCCCAGCTCATAGGCCTCCATGTTGTCGGTGACCTCGCGGATCAGGGTGTTCAGCTTGCTGAGGACCCACTTGTCCTCCAGCTCCAGCTTCTCCGGCAGCTCCACCTGGTCGATGGTCAGGTTCATCATCACATAGCGGGAGGCGTTCCAGATCTTATTGGCGAAGTTACGCATCGCCTCGCACTTCTCCACGAAGAAGCGCATATCGTTGCCGGGGCTGTTGCCGGTGATCAGGTTGAAGCGCAGGGCGTCCGCGCCGAACTTGTCCGCCATCTCCAGGGGGTCGATGCCGTTGCCCAGGGACTTGGACATCTTGCGGCCCTTGTCATCCCGGACCAGTCCGTGAATCAGGACGGTCTTGAAGGGCTCCTGCTTCATCTGCTCCATGCCGGAGAAGATCATGCGGGCCACCCAGAAGAAGATGATATCATACCCGGTGACCAGCACGGAGGTGGGATACCAATACTGCAGGTCCTTGGTGTCCTTGTCGGGCCAGCCCAGGGTGGAGAAGGGCCACAGAGCGGAGCTGAACCAGGTGTCCAGCACGTCCTCCTCCCGGGTCAGATGGGTGCTGCCGCACTTTTCGCAGCGGGTGGGGTCCTCCCGGCTGACGTTGATGTGGCCGCAGTCGTCGCAGGTCCAGGCGGGGATCTGGTGGCCCCACCACAGCTGGCGGGAGATGCACCAGTCATGGACATTCTCCATCCAGTTGGTATAGGTCTTGGTAAAGCGCTCCGGCACGAACCTGATGGTGCCGTCCTTCACCACCCGGATGGCCTCCTTGGCCAGGGGCGCCATCTTCACAAACCACTGGGCGGAGATCAGCGGCTCCACGTCGTCGTGGCAGCGGTAGCAGGTGCCCACGTTGTGGGAATAATCCTCGGTCTTGATGAGGTAGCCCTGCTCCTCCAGGTCCTTGACGATGGCCTTGCGGCACTCGTAGCGGTCCATGCCGTTGTACTTGCCGCCGTTTTCGTTGATGGTGCCGTCGTCGGCGATGACCCGGATCACCTCCAGGTTGTGCCGCAGGCCCACCTCGAAGTCGTTGGGGTCGTGGGCGGGGGTCATCTTCACCGCGCCGGTGCCGAAGCCGATCTCGCAGTATTCGTCGCCCACGATGGGGATCTCCCGGTTCATAATGGGCAGGATGCAGGTCTTGCCGATGAGGTGCTTGAACTTCTCGTCCTCGGGGTTCACGGCCACGCCGGTGTCGCCCATCATGGTCTCCGGGCGGGTGGTGGCCACCACGATGTCGCCGCTGCCGTCGGCCAGGGGGTAACGGATATACCACAGGTGGCCGGGCTTGTCGGTATACTCCACCTCGGCGTCGGACAGAGCCGTCAGGCAGTGGGGGCACCAGTTGATGATGCGGCTGCCCTTATAGATCAGGCCCTTGTCATACAGCTCGCAGAAGGTCTCCCGGACGGCCCTGGAGCAGCCCTCGTCCATGGTGAAGCGGGACCGGTCCCAGTCGCAGGAGGAGCCCATCTTCTTCTGCTGCTCCACGATGCGGTTGCCGTACTTTTCCTTCCAGGCCCACACGCGCTCCAGGAACTTCTCCCGGCCCAGGTCATAGCGGGTCAGGCCCTCCTGGCGCAGGTTCTCCTCCACCTTGATCTGGGTGGCGATGCCGGCGTGGTCCGTGCCGGGCAGCCACAGGGCCTCGTACCCCTGCATCCGCTTGAAGCGGATGAGGATGTCCTGCAGGGTGGCGTCCATGGCGTGGCCCATGTGCAGCTGGCCAGTGACGTTGGGGGGCGGCATCACGATGGAAAAGGGCTTCTTGTCGGGATTCGGCTCCGCCTTGAAGCAGCCGCCGTCCATCCACATCTGGTAGATCCGGGGCTCCACCTGCCGGGGATCGTACACCTTGGGTAATTCTTTGCGCATAGCTATTCTCCTTGTCTGAGTATTTGGCAAAACAAAAAGGCCCGCTCCGTTTTGCCATGGCAAAACAGGGCGAACCGTAAAAAGTCCGTGGTACCACCTGTATTCGGGAAATCCCGCACTCATGGGCGCAGAAAACGCCCTGTCCCGATAACGGAGGACACACCGTTGCAGCCTACTGTCAGTTCAGCCCAAGACTCCGGGACGACTTGGGCGGCGCGTCACGGGAGCTTCCACCAACCGCTCCCTCTCTCAGCATCCGCAGACCGCCTACTGCTTCCCATCACAGCCGTTTTCAATATGTGGGCATTTTACACCATTCCTGGAAAATTGTCAACCATTCCTTTGCCCGGGATTCAGAATTTGTTCAAAATCCCACCGCATACTTGATTTGTTCACAAAATTATGGTATAAATTCTTCTATATTTTATCCGAGGAGGCTGTGCCATCCATGAAAAAGACCCTGCGGGACTATCTGCCCATCCTGCTGATGCTGCTGTGCACGGCAGGCTTCGGCATCCTGCTGCTGACAGGCGTGCTGGACCTGAACACCATTCCCCAGCTGGTGGACCACCGGCCCGGTCTGGCGGTGGCGGTGATCCTGGCCCTGTTTGCGGTGAAGGGCATCTCCGGCGTGGTGGTATACAACGCTCTGGTGGTGGTTGTGTCGCTGATCTTCCCGCTTCCGGCGGCCCTGGCCATCAACGCCGTGGGCACGGCCCTGTGCCTGTCCATCTCCTATTGGATCGGACGATCCACCCGCACCGAAAGCCTGGAGGGCCTGCTGAACAAGCACCCCAAGCTCCGGAAATATTTCGCCGCCACCCAGGAATACGGCTTCGTCTCCTGCTTCGCCATCCATATGCTGGGGCTGAACATGGAGGTGCTGGGGGTGCTGTTCGGCATGATGCGGCTGAATTACTGGTCGTATCTGGCCTCGTCGTGGCTGGCCATCATGCCGGGCATGGTGTGCTTCTGCATTCTGGGCAACAACCTGGATTTCCGCAATCCTGTGTTCTGGGCCCTGCTGATCGCAGACGGTCTGCTGATTCTGGGCGCCCTGTGGTACACCCGGCACAAGCTGGGTCAGTCCTCCAAGCGCACCTGAAGCAGCTCGTTCTCCTCCGCTGCGTCCCGCAGCACCGCCAGCGCCCGCTGCATATAGTCCTCCTCCGGCCAGTTCTCCATATGGATGGTGGTGGGCACGGACAGGTCCGTCAGGCAGTCATACAGGGCGTCCAGGCTGCGGCCGTACCATTCCGGCAGCTCCAGCGCCTCCGACAGGGCGTCGTGCAGCTGTTCCCGGTTGGTGATGTCATTTCCGTTTAGGTGGATCTGCATAGTCATTCTCCTCCATACAGCAGTTCAAAGGTCTTGTAGTGGTCGCCGGTGTAGTAGATCAGGCCGTCGTTGGAAAACACGATGCGCTCCGCTCCCCGGGAATCGGCCCCCAGGGTGTTGATGTCGCACTCGGTCCAGGTGCGGCCGTTGGCCTCCGGCAGCAGGCCCTCATAATTGCCGAACCGGCTGCCGCCGATGCAGCAGCCCGGGGCGTAGGGCTCCAGGGAGCCTCCGGTCCAGCCCAGCTGCTGGGCCTCTTTTTTTGTGATGAAATTGTCCGGCAGGCGGCCATACAGGTGGATATACAGCGCCACATCCTCTTTTGTGGTGTATGTATCCTCCCGGGCCAGCTGCTGCTCCTGCTTCGGGTCGGCCGGCGGGTCCTGCTCCTCCGGCAGCATCACAAAGCTGCACGCCGTCAGGGACAGCGCCATCACCAGCGCCAGCAGAAGCGCCGTCAATTTTTTCATGGAATTCCCCCCTTTCCGTGTTTTGTCAGTATAACATATCCCGCTCCGTTGTGCAACCGAAACAATTCCCCTCCGGTGATTTTCCGGCTTTTGCCGCATTTCGCACAAGGTAGCGAGATGAAGTCGTTTCGTTCATATGGCGCATAATGATCCCGCTTCATCGCAAAAATAACATCAGAGGCCCCAAAAAAGCCGCCGGTTCAGGAACCGGCGGCTTTTTTCAGCGCTGATACTCAAATTCCAGGTTGTACATGGACACAATGTCGCCGTCCTGGATGCCCATGCGCTCCAGCTGGTCAAACAGACCGGACTGGCGCAGCATCTTGTCGAAGTACATACGGCTTTCGTAGTCGGAGAAGTTGATGTTGGCCATCAGCCGCTGCAGCCACGGGCCCTCCACCAGCCAGGTGTTGTCCTCCTGCTGGATATTGAGAGGCTCGGAGGTGTCGATCTGAGGCGGCCGGGGCACATACTCCGGCTCGTACACCGCCACCGGCGGCAGCTCCGCCAGACGGGCGGCGATCGCCTGCACCAGCTCACGGGTACCCTGGTGGGTGGCGGCAGACATGGCCATGAACGCATAGCCCGCCTCCTCCACATGGGCACGGAAGGCGTCCAGCTGGGCGGGGTCCGCCAGCAGGTCCGTCTTGTTGGCCACCACGATCTGGGGCCGGTCCGCCAGCTCCGGACTGTACTGCCGCAGCTCCTGGTTGATGGCGTCAAAGTCGGCGATGGGGTCCCGGCCCTCGCTGCCGGACACGTCCACCAGGTGGACCAGCAGGCGGCAGCGGTCGATGTGCCGCAGGAAGTCGTGGCCCAGGCCCGCGCCCTCGCTGGCCCCCTCGATGATGCCGGGGATATCGGCCATGACGAAGGACACGCCCTCGTCCACATACACCACGCCCAGGTTGGGGTACAGGGTGGTGAAGTGGTAGTTGGCGATTTTGGGGTGGGCCTTGGACACCACGCTCAGCAGGGTGCTCTTTCCCACGTTGGGGAAGCCCACCAGTCCCACGTCCGCCAGCAGCTTCAGCTCCAGCACCACGTCGTGACTCTCGCCGGGCAGGCCCGCCTTGGCAAAGCGGGGCACCTGACGAGTGGGGGTGGCGAAATGCTGGTTGCCCCAGCCGCCCCGGCCGCCCTTGCACAGCACAAAGGGCTGGTCGTCGGACATATCCTTGATGATCTCGCCGGTTTCGGCGTCCCGGATCAGGGTGCCCCGGGGCACGCGGATGGTCAGACTCTGGCCGTCCTTGCCGCTTTTGCGGCCGCCCTGGCCGTCTACGCCGTTGGCCGCCACATATTTGCGCTTATAGCGGAAGTCCATCAGCGTGGACATATTGTCGTCCACCCGGACGATGATGCTGCCGCCGTCGCCGCCGTCGCCGCCGTCGGGGCCGCCTGCGGCGATGTATTTTTCCCGGTGAAAGGCGACGGCTCCGTTGCCGCCGTTTCCGGCCCGGACGGTGATGCGGGCCTTATCAATAAATCCATTTGCCATATCGTTACCTCATCTGAAAGAATATGCTTTTATTTTATCCATTTTACAGGAAAAACGCCGCCCCGTCAAGATGCACCTGCTTCCCTGACGACGACTCCTTTTTTCAGGGAAAGCGCAAAAAATGCTTGCAAAACCGGCTCGGATGTGATATCCTATCATGGCATAAAAAGGGCGGTCCTCTGCCGCCGGGGTCCGGAACGAGTCGGACGCCGCATACATGACGGCACGAACGCCTATATAAACAGGAGGAAATATCCATGGATCTGATCAAAGCACTGAACAAAGAGCAGCTGGAGAAGGAAGTCCCCCAGGTGCAGGTGGGCGATACCGTCCGCGTGCACGTGAAGGTCAAGGAAGGCGCCCGCGAGCGTATCCAGGTCTTCGAGGGCACCGTCATTGCCAAGAAGCACGGCGGCATTGAGGAGACCTTCACCGTCCGTCGTATCTCCTACGGCGTGGGCGTGGAAAAGGTGTTCCCCGTGCACTCCCCCTCCATCGCCACCATCGAAGTGGTCCGCCACGGCTTCGTGCGCCGCGCCAAGCTGTACTATCTGCGTGACCGCGTTGGTAAGGCTGCCAAGGTCAAGGAGAAGCTGTAAGCCGTATCCCCCGAAAAAAGAACGAACGCCCGCAGACAGCGGGCGTTTTTTCTTTTGCCAAGGAGCCTGGATTATGATATAATCATATGGTTATGAAGTATGCGTAAGAGGTGATGGATATGCAGGTTGATAATCTGAGCTGGTTCCCCGGGCACATGACCAAGACCCGGCGGATGATCACGGCGGAGATCAAAAATATGGACGCCGTGTGCGAGATTCTGGACGCGCGCATTCCCCTGTCCAGCCGGAACCCGGATGTGGACGAGCTGACGGCGGGCAAGCCCCGGCTGGTGGTCCTGAACCGGGTGGACCAGGCGGACCCCGGCGAGACCCGGCGCTGGACGGCTTATTTCCGGGAAAAGGGCTATGCTGTGCTGGAGGCCAATGCCAAGGGCGGCGCAGGCACCGCCCAGTTTGCCGCCGCTGTCCGGGAGCTGCTGCGGGACAAGCTGGCCGCCTGGGCCCAGCGGGGCCAGGCGGGCCGCACCGTGCGGGTCATGGTGCTGGGGATCCCCAACGTGGGCAAGTCCACCTTTATTAATAAGGTAGCCCGCCGCAAAACCGCCCGGGCCGAGGACCGGCCCGGCGTCACCCGCAGCAAGCAGTGGGTGCCGGTGGACAGCACCCTGGAGCTGCTGGACACCCCGGGGATCCTGTGGCCCCGGTTTGACGACCCGGAGGTGGGCAAGCGCCTGGCCTTCACCGGCGCCATCAAGGACGACGTGGTGGACATGGAGGAACTGGCCTGCTATCTCATGGACTATCTGGGCCGGCGGTATGCGCCGGTGCTGGAGGAGCGGTACAAGATCGACGTGCAGCCAGAGGACAGCGGATATGACCTGCTGGAGAAGGCCGGGCGGAAGCGGGGCTTCCTTATGCGGGGGGCCCAGGTGGACACCCAGCGCATGGCCCGGGTTCTGCTGGACGAGTTCCGGGGCGGCAAGCTGGGCCGGTTCACCCTGGAGACGGTGGAGGATGCGCAATGAAGCCGGATGAATCCCTGGAGCAGGCGGCCCGACAGCGGGGCTATACCGTTGTGTGCGGCTGTGACGAGGCCGGTGCAGGCCCCCTGATGGGCCCCGTGTGCGCGGGCGCGGTGATCCTGCCGCCGGGCTGCGATATCCCGGGGCTGGACGACTCCAAGAAGCTGACGGAGAAGAAGCGCGAGGCCCTGTATACTCTCATCACCGAGCGGGCCGCGGCCTGGGCGGTGGCCTCCGTCAGCGCGGCGGAGATCGACGCCACGGATATTTTAAGTGCCCGGATCCGGGCCATGGCGCTGGCCATAGAGGCCCTGACCCTCCGCCCGGACTACGTTCTGATCGACGGCAACCGGGATCACGGCAAAACCGCCGCCATTACCCTCCCCCACGAGACGGTGGTAGGCGGCGACGGACGCAGCGTATCCATTGCGGCGGCGTCCATCCTGGCCAAGGTCACCCGGGACCGGTACGTGACGCAGGTGCTGGACCGGGAATATCCCCAGTATCTGTTTGCCCAGCACAAGGGCTACGGCACGAAGCTGCACTACGCCATGCTGGACCAATACGGTCCCTGCCCGGAGCACCGGCAGTCGTTTCTGAAAAAGTGGAAGGAGCGGCAGTCATGAGCCGGGCCGAGGGCACCTGGGGCGAGGCGGAGGTGGCCAACTATCTGCGCCGCCGGGGCTACACCCTGCTGGCCCACGGGTTTCACTGCCGGTTCGGGGAGATCGACCTGATCGCCCGGAAGGACGGCGTGCTGTGCTTCGTGGAGGTCAAGACCCGGACGAATTTGTCCTGTGGCCTGCCCCGGGAGTATGTGACCCCAAAAAAGCAGGAGCGGCTGCGGAAAACGGCGGCCTGGTACCTGATGGTGAAGGACCTGGACTGCCCCGCCCGCTTCGACGTGGCGGAGGTGTACGCTGAGGGTCCGCATCCCCAAAAGGCCAGCCGCATAGAGTACATTGAGAACGCATTCTGAGGTGACGTATGGAACATATTCCCTATTTTGACGCGCATTGCGATACCATTTACCGGTGCCTGCGGACCGGAGCGCAGCTGCGGGAAAACGATGGTCATCTGGATCTGCACCGGGCGTCGAGCTTCGGGCGGTTCGCCCAGGTGTTCGCCCTGTATCAGGACCCGGAGGAGCTTCCCCGGGGCAGCACCATGGTCCGGGAGGGCCGCCTGCTTCACCGGCGGTTTTTACAGGAGATGGAGCAGAACCGGGACGTCATCGTCCCCTGCCGCACCGGCGCAGAGGTGGACCGTGCTGCGGCAGACGGGAAAATGGCGGCGATTCTCTCCATAGAGGGGGCCGAGCTCATAGGCTGCGACCCGGGACAGGTGGAGACGGCGGCGGAATGGGGTGTGCGGTTTCTCAACCCCGTGTGGAATTGGCCCAATGTCCTGTCCGGTACCAACTGCCGGGACACGGATCGGGGTCTCTCCCCTCTTGGTGCCGACTTCCTGCGGCAGCTGGAGGCGTGCCATATCTGCCCCGACGTGTCCCACATCAGCGACCCGGGGTTTTGGGACGTGGTGCGCCTGGCCCGGGGGCCAGTGGTGGCCACCCACTCCAACAGCCGGGCCCTGTGCCCCCACCGGCGCAATCTCACCGACGACATGTTCCGGGCCATCCGGGACACCGGCGGTGTGGTGGGGCTGAATCTGTACCGTCCCTTTGTGGGCCTGGCGGGCACCATGGAGGAGCTGGCGGCGCACGTGGAGCACTTTCTGTCCCTGGACGGGGAGAAAATCCTGTGCCTGGGCGGCGACCTGGACGGCTGCGAGGAGCTGGCCGCCGGAATGCAGGGCGTCCAGGACATGCCCCGCCTGTGGCAGGCCCTGGCAGCCCGGGGCTATCCCCAGACCCTGCTGGAGGACCTGTTCTGGAACAATCTGCGGAGGCTGATATAACGATATACTATAATAAGGAAGGAGGTGCCGTATGGCGCTGTATGCCATTGGCGATCTGCATCTGTCCCTGGGGTCCGACAAGCCCATGGAGATCTTCGGGGACGGCTGGAAGGACTATGTGGCCCGCATCCGGGAGGGATTCTCCGTGCTGACGGAGGACGATGTCACCGTGCTGTGCGGCGACCTGTCCTGGGGCATGAGCCTGGAGGAATCGCTGGAGGATTTCCGGTTCATCGACGCCCTGCCGGGAAAGAAGTACCTGCTCAAGGGCAACCACGACTATTGGTGGAACACCGCCGCCAAAATGGAGCGCTTTTTCGCCGAAAACGGCCTGACCACCATGGAGATCCTCCACAACAACTGCCGGTTCTACGGGGACACGGCTCTGTGCGGTACCCGGGGCTGGTTCTATGAGCTGGACAACCAGGGCACCCACAACGAAAAGCTCCTGCCGCGGGAGATCGGACGGCTGGAGACCTCCCTGAAGGCGGCGGGAGATCACGAGAAGCTGTGCTTTCTTCACTACCCGCCTCTGTACCAGGGGTATCAGTGCCCGGAGATCCTGCGGCTGCTGCGGGAATATGAGGTGAAGGTGTGCTGCTATGGCCATCTCCACGGTCCCTCCCACCGCCGGGCCCTGCAGGGAGAACGGGGCGGAACCTCGTTTTTCATGGTGTCCGGGGACTATTTGAGCTTTCATCCCAAAAAAATTTGTGATTAGAGCAAAAAAGTGTGGAAATTGAAATTGTTTTCTGCTATTATATAGAATTGCATTGATACGATTTAATGCTGAACGGAGGAAAAATCAAAATGAGTGTAAAATCCTGTGAAAAACTGGACAAGAGCAAGGTCGCACTGACCATCGAAGCAGATGCCGCCGCCTTTGAGGCCGCCATCAACAAGGCGTACCTGCAGCAGCGGTCCAAGATCAGCGTTCCCGGCTTCCGCCCCGGCAAGGCTCCCCGCAAGATGATCGAGAGCATGTACGGCGCAGAGGTCTTCTATGAAGAAGCAGTGAATATCCTTCTGCCCGACGCCTATGAGGCCGCCGTGAAGGAGCAGGAGCTGAAGGTCGTCGGCTATCCCGAGGTGGAGCTGGATTCCTGCGGCAAGGAGGGCGTCGTGTTCAAGTGCACCGTCGCCGTCTATCCCGAGGTCAAGCTCGGCCAGTACAAGGGCCTTGAGGCCCCCAAGGCCGAGGTCAACGTCACCGACGAGGACGTGGACAACCGCCTGAACGAGATGGCCGACCGCAACAGCCGTCTGGTCAGCGTGGAGCGCGAGATCCAGAAGGGCGACACCGCCGACATCGACTTCGAGGGCTTCGACAACGGCGTGGCCTTCGACGGCGGCAAGGGCGAGAACTTCGACCTGGAGATCGGCTCCGGCAGCTTCGTCCCCGGCTTCGAGGATCAGCTGGTGGGCATGAAGGCCGGCGAGGAGAAGGACATCGACATCACCTTCCCCGAGAACTACACCCCCGAGCTGGCCGGCAAGCCCGTGGTGTTCCACGTGAAGGTCAACGAGGTCAAGCACAAGGAAGTCCCCGCCATTGACGACGAGTTCGCCAAGGACGTGTCCGAGTTCGACACCCTGGACGAGCTGAAGGCCGACACCCGCAAGAAGCTGGTGGAGGACCGCGAGGCCGCCGCCCAGCGCGCCTTTGAGGACGCCCTGATGCAGAAGGTGGCCGACGGCATCCAGGCCGACATCCCCGACGAGATGGTGGACGTGCAGGCCCAGCAGATGATGGAGAACTTCCAGCAGCAGCTGGCCGCCCAGGGCATCCCCTTTGATCAGTATCTGAAGATGACCAACACCACCGAGGACGACTTCAAGAAGCAGGCTCATGAGCCCGCCCTGCAGCAGGTCCGCATGGATCTGGCCGTGGCCGCCCTGGTGAAGGCCGAGGAGCTGGAGGCCACCGCCGAGGAGATCGAGGCCGAGATGAAGTCCGTGGCCGATAAGTACGGCATGGACCTGGATACCATCAAGAAGTATCTGCCCGAGGCCGACGTCCGCGAGCAGGTCCTGCGCAGCAAGGCTATCAAGGCCGTGGCCGACGCCGCCGTGGCCGTGGCTCCCGTTGTTGAGGAGACCAAGGAAGAAGCCAAGCAGGAAGAGGAAAAGAAGGACGAGGAATAATTTTTCGTCCCCTGCTTGAGATACCCACCGGGCGGGTATAATGGGGTTGAGTTTCATCTATTTGTACAGGAGGTCATTTCTATGAGTTTAGTCCCTTATGTTGTGGAGCAGACCAACCGGGGCGAGCGTTCCTATGACATCTTTTCCCGGCTGCTGAACGACCGCATCATCTTCCTGGGCGAAGAGGTCAATGATACCACCGCCAGCCTGGTGGTGGCCCAGTTGCTGTATCTGGAGGCCCAGGACCCCGACAAGGATATCCAGATGTACATCAACAGCCCCGGCGGTTCCGTGACCGCGGGTATGGCCATCTATGATACCATGCAGTATATCAAGTGCGACGTGTCCACCATCTGCATCGGCATGGCTGCCAGCATGGGCGCGTTCCTGCTGTCCTCCGGTGCCCGGGGCAAGCGCATTGCCCTGCCCAACGCGGAGATCATGATCCACCAGCCCTCCGCCGGGACTCAGGGTAAGGTCACGGATATGGAGATTGACGTGGAGCATTTCCTGAAGCTGAAAAAGCGCCTGAACCAGATCCTGGCCGACAACACCGGCAAGGACCCCGAGCAGGTGAAGCAGGATTCCGAGCGGGATCACTGGATGCTGGCCGAGGAGGCCCGGGAATACGGCCTGGTGGACAAGGTCATTTACAAGAGGTAACCAATGGCAGACGATAAGAAATCCCTGCGGTGCTCCTTCTGCGGCAAGGCGGAGAACCAGGTGCACCGCATGATCCAGGGCCCTGGCGTGCGCATCTGCGACGAGTGCGTCCAGCTGTGCATGTCCATTCTGGACGATGGGTACGAGCCCGGCCCCGAGGCCGGGTACGAGACCCCGGACCAGTTGCCCACTCCCCGGGAGATCAAAGAGGTGCTGGATCAGTACGTCATCGGCCAGGACGCCGCCAAGGTGGCCCTGTCCGTGGCGGTCTATAACCACTATAAGCGCATTTTCTTCGGCGGCGGCGAGGATGTGGAGCTGCAGAAGAGCAACATCCTGATGATCGGCCCCACCGGCTCCGGCAAGACCCTGTTTGCCCAGACCCTGGCCCGGGTGCTGAAGGTCCCCTTCGCCATCGCCGACGCTACCACCCTCACCGAAGCCGGTTATGTAGGCGACGACGTGGAGAACATCCTGCTGCGGCTGCTGCAGGCGGCGGATTTCGACGTGGAGCTGGCCGAGCACGGCATCATCTATGTGGACGAGATCGACAAGATCGCCCGCAAGAGCGAGAACACCTCCATCACCCGGGACGTGTCCGGCGAGGGCGTGCAGCAGGCACTGCTGAAGATCCTGGAGGGCACCGTGGCCAACGTGCCGCCTCAGGGCGGCCGCAAGCACCCCCATCAGGAGTTCATCCAGGTGGACACCCACAACATTCTGTTCATCTGCGGCGGCGCCTTCGACGGTCTGGAGAAGATCATCGAGCAGCGCACCGACCGCAAGGGCATCGGCTTCGACGCCGTGGTGGAAAGCAAGGCCGAGCGTCGGACGGGACAGCTCCTCAAGGAGGTCCAGCCCCACGACCTGCTGAAATTCGGCATCATTCCCGAGCTGGTGGGCCGTCTGCCGGTGATCGCCGCTCTGGACGGGCTGGGCCGGGAGGATCTGGTCCGGATCCTGACGGAGCCGAAGAACGCCCTGGTCAAGCAGTATCAGAAGCTGTTTTCCTATGACGATGTGAAGCTGGTGTTCGAGCCGGACGCTCTGGAGGCCGTGGCCGACAAGGCCATCGAGCGCAACATCGGCGCCCGGGGCCTGCGGGCCGTCATGGAGGGAGTCCTGACCCCCATCATGTACGACATTCCCTCGGACCACACCATCGAACAGGTGACCATCACCGCCGGGGCCGTCAACGACGGCGCAGCGCCCGTGATCCTGCGGGATCCCAGCCGCGGCACCAAGAACGCGCCGGCGTCCTGAAACAAGCACAAAGGGGAGAGACGCGTGCGCCTCTCCCCTCTTGCCCTATTGTACTTTCCCTATCGCAAAGGAGATACCCTTATGACCACACAAAATATGCCGGTGCTGGCCCTGCGGGGGCTGACTGCCTTCCCGGGCCAGACGCTGAGCTTCGACGCGGAGCGTGAGATATCCATCCTGGCCCTGGAAAACGCCATGGAGGGTGACCGGGAGCTGCTGCTGGTGACCCAGCGGGAGATCGGCGTCCAGGACCCCCAGGAGGAGGACCTGTACGAGATCGGCACCGTGTGCCGCATTTTCCAGATCGTCAAGACCTCGGATACCGGGGTACGGGTCATCGCCGGGGGCCTGCACCGGGCGGCCCTGCGCCGCCTGTGGCAGACCAAGCCCTTCCTGCAGGCCAATGTGGAGCTGCTGGAGGACCAGAGCTGGCGGGCCTCGGACCGCACCGAGGCTCTGACCCGGCGGACATACGCCCTGTTTGGCCAGTATCAGGAGCTGGTGGGGAATCTGTCCGACCAGCTGGTGGCCTCCGTGCTGGACATCCGGGACCCCGGCCTGCTGGCGGACACCATCGCCGCCAACATCAACCTCCGGCACCAGGATCGCCAGCGGGTGCTGCAGGAGCTGCATCCCGCCCGGCGGCTGCTGGTGATGAACGAAATTCTGGTGCATGAGGTGGATATCGCCGTCCTGGAGTCGGATATCGACCAGAAGGTCCGCCAGCGGGTGGGCCAGGTCCAGCGGGATATGGTCCTGCGGGAGCAGCTGCACGTTCTGCAGCACGAGCTGGGCGAGGACGGCGACGACGAGCTGTACGAATACGAGGAGAAGATCAACCGCTGCCGGGCCGGTGACGAGGTGCGGGAGAAGCTCATGAAGGAGCTGCACCGCCTGTCCAAGCAGCCCTTCGGCAGCGCCGAGGGGGCCGTCATCCGGAACTATCTGGATGTGTGCCTGGACGTGCCCTGGGGTGTGGAGACCCACGACCGGGCTGACGTGGAACAGGCCCGGAAGATCCTGGACAAGGACCACTACGGCCTGGACAAGGTGAAGGAGCGGATCCTGGAATTCATCGCCGTGCGGCAGCTGAACCCCCAGGCCAAGGGCAAGATCCTCTGCCTGGTGGGCCCCCCGGGCGTGGGCAAAACCTCCATCGCCCTGTCCGTGGCCAAGGCCATGCACCGGAAGCTGTCCCGGCTGAGTCTGGGCGGTGTCCGGGACGAGGCGGACATCCGGGGACACCGGAAAACCTACATCGGCGCCATGCCCGGCCGGATCATCGACGCGGTGATCCGCAGCGGCTCCATGAATCCCCTGCTGGTGCTGGACGAGATCGACAAGCTGGCCAGCGATATGCGGGGCGACCCGGCGTCGGCCCTGCTGGAGGTGCTGGACAGCGAACAGAACCACGCCTTCCGGGATCACTTCCTGGAGGTGCCGGTGGACCTGAGCCGGGTGATGTTCATCACCACCGCCAACACCCTGGACACCATCCCCCGGCCCCTGCTGGACCGGATGGAGGTCATCGAGCTCACCAGCTATACCGACGAGGAGAAGCTGCAGATCGCCAAGCGGCATCTGCTGCCCAAGCAGCTGAAGGAGCACGGTCTGAAGAAAACCCAGCTGCGCATCACCGACGACGCCATCCGGCGGGTCATCGCCGCCTACACCAAGGAATCCGGCGTCCGGGTGCTGGAGCGCCAGCTGGGGAAGCTGTGCCGGAAAGCCGCCATGCAGCTGGTGGAGGGCGATGTAAAGCGTGTTGACATTACAGAGAACAATCTGAAAGACCTGCTGGGAACCCAGCAGTACAGCGAGTCCATCCACAGCGACCGGGACCAGGTGGGCGTGGTAAACGGCCTGGCCTGGACCCAGGTAGGCGGCGAAATTCTGGAAGTGGAGGCCCAGGCCTTGGACGGCAGCGGAAAGCTGGAGCTTACCGGCAATCTCGGCAGCGTTATGCAGGAATCCGCCAAGGCCGCCCTGACCTGCCTGCGCAGCCGTTGGGAGGAGCTGGGCCTGCCCCGGGACTTCTATAAGACCAAGGACGTGCATGTCCACTTCCCGGAGGGGGCCGTGCCCAAGGACGGACCCTCGGCGGGTATCGCCATCACCACCGCCATGCTGTCGGCGCTGACCGGACGGCCTGTCCGGGGCAGCGTGGCTATGACCGGCGAGGTGACCCTCCGGGGCCGGGTGCTGGCCATCGGCGGTCTGAAGGAAAAGACCATGGCCGCCCTGCGAAACGGCGTACATACGGTGCTGATTCCCCGGGAAAACGTCAAGGACCTGGACGAGATCGACCAGACCGTCCGGGCCGGTCTGCACTTCATCCCGGTGGACACCGTGGACCAGGTGTTTGCGGCGGCGCTGGTGCCTTCCCGCGGGGAGCACGCCGCCCCCCGTGGCCGCGTATCGGCGGAATCCCCCGCCGCACTGTCAGTGTAA
>ENA-UPXC01001919-UPXC01001919.1-human-gut-metagenome-genome-assembly--contig:-NODE-1919-length-26602-cov-13.709029_pt1 | contig 26602 bp, 19 predicted proteins | sample MGYA00250047_ERZ773371 | MGnify/ENA primary metagenome ERZ773371 (study PRJEB29103, sample SAMN06111975) | human gut metagenome | biome: human gut; feature: ankylosing spondylitis patient; material... | reverse complement strand
AACTCTATTCACAGCACATGGAAAAGCTAAAGTGCAGCTTTCCCACGTCCTGCAAACAGAGTTACCCACAATTCCATAAGATAGCCAGTTATACACATTCCCACAATGCCGACGACGACGGAATCCCTCTCATTCCTTATGTCTTTCTTATCGTGAACATTGAATTTGTATTTTATAAATGCTATAATACTCCTGTCCAAATTAGATAAAACGAAAGAGGTGAGCTTATGCGTACCGATAAAAAAGGGAAAAATGAAGTACAGCTCCATGCAAAGCCAGTAGAAGCGACGTTTGCATGGAGTAATAACAGTCGCTAATATACTAAATATGCTGGCTTTGCTACTTGACTATCTAATCAAGGAGGAAGCTCGCATGAAATATATAAATGCAAATTTACTTCTGCCCGATAAATTGGTTAAGGAATTACAACGCTACATACAGGGAGGATATATTTATGTTCCAGTAGATGAAAAACAGCGCCGATATTGGGGGGAACTGTCCGGCTATAAAGAAGAATTAAGGAAAAGAAATTCAGAGATTATAATTGAGTATAACAACGGGTTTTCTATCAAACTTCTTGCTGAAAAATACAATCTTTCTGTTTACGCTATCCGAAAAATTATATATCAGAAATAACAAGTGGGAGTCGCTCATAATGCGGCTCCTTTGTTTATACTAAATCATACCGAACTATACAGTGTATTGAAATAAAAAATACAAAAAAGTAGAATGTAAATAAACGATAGAAAGGACAAGGTGATTGATATGGATATTTTAGAAAAGCGCATATACCCCCGCTCTGGGGATAAACAAACCATCTACTTGAAGCCTGTTATATCAAATCCCAATATATCTATTGGTGATTATACAATGTATAACGATTTTGTTAATGACCCACTTCTGTTTGAAAAGAACAATGTTCTTTACCATTATCCGATTAACAAAGATAAATTGATGATTGGAAAATTTTGTTCAATAGCTTGTGGGGCAAAATTTATTTTTAACAGTGCGAACCATACATTAACTTCTTTATCAACATATCCGTTCCCTATATTTTTTGAAGAATGGGAATTAGACCGTAAAGATGTTGCTAACGCATGGGACAATAAAGGTAATATTGTTATCGGTAATGATGTTTGGATTGGATATGAAGCCGTTATATTTGCAGGCGTAACTATAGGTGACGGGGCAATTATCGGCACTCGTGCCGTAGTTACAAAAGATGTTCCACCATATACGATTGTCGGAGGAATACCAGCTAAACCGATAAGAAAACGATTTTCAGAAAATGTAATAAATACATTATTGGAAATAAAGTGGTGGGATTGGTCAAGGGAGAAAATAAGCGAAAAAATCCATGCAATACAAACAGGTGAAATTGACCAGTTACTATAAAATGTTAATGTTTCTTTGCAACTTTGCTAATTGGTAATCAGAGGGGGCGACAGTCTAAACGCTGCTGTCCCTCTGAAATATAAATGTAACTATTAACCATGCACCGCCCCATGTGGGAGAAAGGGGGAATCATCTATGCCTTGCACAGAAGCATACAAAGAACACATTATGTACACGTTCAATGGCTTTTGCAAGACCGTCATACGCTATGCGGCTATCAACGCATGGCGTGACAGGGATAAACGGCGGCAAAGGGAAATATCCTTTGAATATCTCACAGAAGAAAAGTTTTATCCATTTTGTACGTCAGACACATATTTCATAGACCCTTACAAGCAATACCCTGTTACGATATGCGGTCAGAGGGTTATCCTCACAAATGGAAATCTTGCCGAAGCCCTGTCCTCTCTGCCAGAGAAAAAGAGGGAAATCATTTACCTTTATTTTTTCGGGCGTTACACACAGCAGGAAATCGGGGAACTGTACGGACGCTGCCGGAGTACGGCGTGGCATCACATACACAGTGCCTTGCAAATGCTGCATGAAGAAATGGAGGTGCTTTTCCATGAGGAATCCTAAACTTGTACCGTATGAAACCATTGTCCGGGCGACCAGCGGAGAGCCGGAAGCCATTGACGAGGTTTTGCGGCATTACAGCAAGCGAATCCGGCTTGCTTCCCTTGAAAACGGACAGGTCAACAAGGACACAGAGGACAACATTAAACGGCGGCTTATCGCTGCCCTGTTCCAGTTCCGCTTTGACGGACAGCCTACCTAACAGGAGGTGAGATTTGTCGCAAAAATAGTCATGCTTATATTTAACGACACAGAAGAAAAAGCGGTTGAGAAAGCCATAGCCGCCCTTGCTGATATGATACCGCTGGAAGCCATGCAGCCGCCCCACTCCCCCGTACTTACTTTTCCGGGATTGGAAATAAAATTGCACCAACGCCGGGTATTAAAAAACGGCACAGACATTCCCCTCACACGTTTAGAGTACGGCGCACTCTGCTGCCTTGCCACCAGTCCGGGGAGGGTATTCACAAAGGCGCAAATCTTTGAAGCCGTGTGGAGCCTGGAAAGCGAAAGCTGCCAGTCAAACGTGGCAAATGTGATATGCAATCTACGGAAAAAGATAGAGCCGGACAGTGGCAAGCCCACTTACATAAAGACCGTTTTAGGCGTGGGCTACAAGTTTGCTTCCGGGGAATGATAACAGAATAACCGCCGCCCATCAGCGGCAGCCAAAGACAGGAAATCAAGAAAAGGTTTCCTGTTTTTTTGCGCCCAAAACCAAGCCGGATTTTGCACCGCAATAAAATAATTCAAATACTTTATAGAGCAGGTTATCAAGAAATATAAAAAAGGCTATACGGCAGAAGAAACTGCAGATATGTTGGAAGAACCATCTTCATTGATTATACAGATCTATGATGTTATCGGACAATGTGCGCCGGATTATAACATACAGACAATTTATAAAAAGCTGTATAAGATGACTGGAGTGTAACTTATGAACTGCCGCTTGTAGGTGGTGTTACGAATTTCCATAACGTAAATTGGGCATATATAAGCGGAATTTTACAAGTCATTCATAACGTAAATAAAAAGAAAAATCGTGCAAACGAATATGATTTCCTTTGTGAGCTTTGCGAGCAGGAACATCATATTTCGTCTGTACGATTTTTCTTTATAATCAACATATAATAATGACTTGTGAAAGGACGCTTATATCTGCCCTTCACAACCTAAGAAAGCACCACAAAATCTGCTGCTCCACGGTAAGTTAAACTCCGGTTCCTTTAATCTCCAATGCGGATCAATGTAAAATCATCCAATGTTCCCCAGCTTCCCACATTACATTTCATGCGGACACCGATCGTAAGCATGTCTCCATCTGCAATCTTTAAATCTTTTATGGTCGGAAGTTTCCAGTCTGTCCATGTCGTTACCATAAACGGTACTGCCTGCACCTCTTCTCCATTTACAACCGCATAAAGTTCCAGGTCTGAATCGTCTGACATATCACCCCCCTGCGCATAAACAGAAAGCTGATAAGTCCCCGCCTCAAGATCCTCTAATGTCTGTTCTACGGAAAAATCCATATCGGAATCTCCGGACCAGAAATGCAATGCCACTTCTCCACTATAGGCATCATCCTCTTTTACCTGATAATCGGTAGGATTGGCAGTTCCTTCATAAGAAATGCTCCACATGGAAGTATCTTCCTCTTCAAAGCCCGGATTCACCACATAATTGATCATTTCAACCTCTACTGCTGCTGTCACCTTCGAGCCATCTTCAAGTGTTCCATCTACCTTATAACTTCCTGCCTTCTCCGTATTGATCGCTGCAAGCTGTGTCTCATCCCATGTGACCGGGACTTCGGTATTGGCAGATCGGTCGTTATATACGATCTCTGCTTTTTCCGGTAAAACCACTTCATCCCCGACATTGCATGTAACTGATATTTCCGGAATAAAATCAACTGCCAGAGGCACAGAATTTCCGTCTTTTAAATATCTGAAAACATTCAGGGAAGCCAGCGGATGTCCTGTGAAATCAAATAATGCCTGATTATCCCATGAACAGCCGCCATAATACAGACCGGCATCATCCGGATCATAATCTGCGGAGTAACTGCTTGCCCAGCCGCTTCCGTATTTTTCCCATAAATCAGAATTATCTGCACCGGCACTTCCGACCGGAATCCATGTGCCTTCCCAGTAGAACATACCGATAACCCCAACTTCATTTGCAGCTGCACAAATATCACGGATCATGGCTGCCTGACTCTGGACGGTCGGCGCATACCCCTCTACCGCATCCTCGATTCCGTCAAAGCTGTTTCCAAAACCATCCCCATCCTCTGAGGTATAACAGTAAGAAGTCTCTGCGATCATGACTTTCTTTCCGTAATTTTCCATAATATTTTTGGCAACTGTCTGCATATTTTCATTTGTTCCATCCCAGAACGGATAATACGACAATCCGAAAATGTCATAATCTACCTTGTACTCTTTCAAATTGGATGCGATCGTGTCAATCCCGTCATTGTCCTCAATATTGGTATAATGTAAAACGATCTGAATGTCTTTTCCATAATCGGATGAGATTTCCCGCACAGCCTTACTTCCTGCAGTCAGAAGTTTCATCACAGAGTCCGTTTCTGTCTCATCGGACATTCCATTGTTGATCTCATTTCCAACCTGCACCATGCCGACATCCACCCCGGCATCTAAAATCGCGGTCAGGCTCTCTTTGGTAAAATCATAAAGTGCATCCGCTTTCTCATCTGCCGTCATTCCTTCCCATGCTTTCGGCGCATGCTGTCTCTTTGGATCGGCCCAGAAATCAGAATAGTGAAAATCAATGCAGACCTTCATCCCGTACTGTGTCGCACGTTTTCCAAGTGTGATGGCAGCCGCAACATCATTATTTCCTCCGCCGTATCCATTTCCGTTTTCATCATAAGGATCGTTCCACACGCGGAGTCTTATGTAATTCACGCCGGATTCTGCGAGCGTCTTGAACACATCCTGCTCCATTCCGTCATATCCATAATATTTTGCCCCGCTGTTTTCCACAGAAAGTACCGCTGACGCATCCATACCGCAGATAAAATCATCCGAAATCCCATCAACCGGTTCCACGAAAACGTCTGTCTGCTCCACTGCCTGCCCAGTTTCCTTTTGCACGCGCTCACTGCTCTCCGTCTCAGCCACTGCCTCAGTGCCTATAGTCTTCTTTTCATTTGTGCCGCATCCAAATAATAATGGTGCACACAGGCTGGCACTTAAACACAATGCCAGAAGTTTTCTGCTGCTCTTTTTCATTTTTGTAAATACCTCCCTCAGAACTTCTCCAACAACCTGCCGCTGCCTTTCATCTGTACTTCCAGATATAGGCTGTGATCCTGCTTTTTTGCGCAATCGGTTGTTCAAGTTATTTACAATAGTAATTGAAAAGAGAATCTTCTGTCAATATGCACAATTTATAATCTTTTTTCTTAATTTTGTGAATAATGTCTAAAGTAAAAAAAGGCAGGCAAATCTGCGTTTTCTTTCACGCAAAATAAACCTGCTTTCTCTCATCCTATTTTATTTTGTAGACTCCTTAAGGACAACTTCGTATGGAAGCAATGTTCTTGTCTCCACTTCCGCACCCTCGATCACATCCAATACCGTTTTACATGCAACCATGCCAAGCTCTTTCGCATCAAAAGAAAGTGATGTAATGGACGGCACATTATTTTCCAGTACGGAGCTGTTATAAAAAGATGCCACACGGATGTCTTTTGGAACCTTTACATGCTTTTCACGCAGCTTTTTCAATACCCTGCTGCACACCGCATCGTCCATACACAAAATACATTCTGCCTTTCGCTCGAGTACCTCTTCCACGATCTTGTCGATCACCACATGATTATCAAGATTTAAAAAAAGCATTGTCGGATCAATGACCTCACCCATTTTTTCATAAGCTTCCCGGAATCCCCGCAGACGGCTCTGTGTGACCACATGGTTCTCATCTCCGCCGATCAGTGCAATACGCTTCATTCCTTTCATTAAAATAATGGACGTAAGTTCTTTACACGCACTTTTGTGATTGTGGTCGATCTGAATCACACCTGTATAATTGGAGGAACCGATCGTCACAAACGGTACTTTTTTTTCCTGAAGATACTCTATCTGCCGATCCTCCACAAACGTCCTCATCAGGATCACACCATCTACTTTACGGTTTGAGATAATGCGCTCCAGCGAGGAGATATCGTTATTTTTACAGATGGAAAGCAGGATATCATACTCCATAATTCCGGCGATCTCCTGAATCCCAAATAAGCATTCCTGAAAGAATGTGAGATCCACAACATCATAATCTCCCGGCATGACCACACAAAGATTATATGTTTTTGACTGCGCCAGTCCTTTGGCGATAACGTTTGGCTTATAATCATGCTCCTCAATATATTTTAATACACGGTCTCTCGTCTCCTGCCCGATCCGTCCCTTCCCTGAAATGGCTCTTGAGACAGTGGTTTTTGAAACACCAAGTGCTTCTGCCACATCTGCGATCGTTATATTTTTCTTCTCTTCGTTCCCCATAAAACCCCTTCTTTCCTCAAAGCAGTTACTTCCCCTGAATTGTGCTGTGACTTCCTGTATCGCTTGCGATCCTGCCACAATGTTACTTTGTCCTGCCCTGATGTACTGCGCATCCTTTGCGCAACAATATTATTATCATCCTATTTTCGAAAAAAAGCAATGACATTTTTACATATTTTCCAAACAATCTTTTTGTTTCTGCTCACTTATGCCCTGTTCCGGTAACAATTCTGTTTTTTCGTATCAACATCTGATTTACATTTGTTTTTCCTGATGCTATAATATATTTGCGCAATCGGTTGCGTTATCAAATGATGATATATAAGATCACACTGATTGTCAATATGAAAATATTTTTGGGGGGACAATATGAAAACAGACCATTTACTTTTCGGGGCAGCTTATTACTCGGAATACCTTCCATATGACCGCGTGGAAAAAGACATGGAAATGATGGAAAAGGCTGGCATGAACACGATCCGTATCGCAGAATCGACCTGGAGTACCATCGAGCCAAAAGACGGTATCTTTGATTTCACACATCTCGATAAAATGCTTGAGGCGGCTGCACGCCACCATATTTCTGTCATTGTCGGGACACCGACCTACGCCATCCCGGCATGGCTGTCAAAAAAATACCCGGACATTCTGGCTTTGACCAATAACGGTCAGAACATTTATGGTGCAAGACAGAATATGGATATCACACACGCAGGCTATCTGTTCCACTGCGAGCGGGTTATCCGCGCAATGATGGAACATATCAAAGATGTTCCGCATATCATCGGATTTCAGCTGGACAATGAGACAAAAAGCTACGGCACTGCCGGTCTGCGTGTCCAGGCAATGTTTGTCGATTATTTAAAGGAAAAATACCCGGATATCAATGAATTCAATCGCGAGTTCGGACTGGACTACTGGAGCAACCGCGTCAACACATGGGAAGATTTCCCGGATGTGCGTGGCACGATCAATGAAAGTCTTGCCGCTGAATTTGCCAAATTCCAGCGTCTGCTTGTAACCAGATTTTTAACATGGCAGGCTTCGATCGTTTCCGGATACAAGCGCCCGGATCAGTTCATCACACAGAATTTTGACTTCGACTGGACAGACCATTCCATCGGCTATCAGCCGGAGGTCAACCAGTACGAAGCTGCCAGATGCATGACCGTTGCCGGATGTGACATTTATCATCCTTCCCAGTCACTTCTTACCGGAGAGGAGATCACCTTCTGCGGCAACATCTCGCGCAGCTTAAAGAAAGACAATTATCTTGTTTTAGAGACACAGGCTCAGGGAAATATTGCATGGCTTCCATATCCGGGGCAGCTCAGGCTTCAGGCCTACAGCCACATTGCAAACGGCTCCAACAGTGTCATGTATTGGCACTGGCACTCGATCCACAATGCGATCGAGAGCTATTGGAAGGGCATCCTGTCACACGATTTTTCCGAAAATGAGACTTACCGGGAAGCTGCATCCATCGGCGCAGACTGGAAGCGGATCGGCACCCACCTTAAAAACCTGCAAAAGAAAAACCGTGCTGCCATCCTGCTCGACAATAACTCCCTGACCGGACTGCGTCTTTTCCCATTGAAAGACCTCGGCAATTACAGTTATAACACCGTTGCCCGCTGGCTTGGCGATGCTCTGTACCATTTAAATATCGAGTACGACATGATCTCCTCTGCGGAACGTGATTTTTCTTCCTACGAGTGCCTGATCGTGCCTGCACTTTACAGTGCTTCCGAAGATCTGCTCACCGCAATTTCTGATTATGTAAAAAACGGCGGACATCTGATCACGACGTTCCGTTCCGGTTTTTCAGATGAACAGTTAAAAATTTATGCGGATACACAGCCTCACATTTTACAGGAATGTCTTGGTATCCACTATGACCAATATACCTACCCGGTGGATGTTTCGGTAACACTGCCTGATTTTATGGCTCATCCATCCTGCTCCGGTCATGAAAATGCGGCTTCCGATGCCGGCTCGTCATGTTCCGATGAATCCTGCACAAACAGCAGCAAATGTCTGCACTGGATGGATCTTGTGACCTGTGATACCGCCACACCGCTCTTTTTCTACGATCACCCGGTCTGGAAAAAATATGCGGCTGCCACAGTCAACCAGTTTGGAAAAGGTTCGGCACTGTATCTCTCCAGCATGTTCGATAGTGCTCTTCTGGAAAAAGTTCTGGTTCATTACTTTGCTTCGCTTCCGGAAACACTTTTAGCACATCCGGAATGCCACTTTCCATTGATCATCAGGGAAGGCGTCAATGATTTTGGAAAACGGGTAAGATTTTACTTCAATTATTCCGATGAAAAACAGACCGCCATCTGCAAAGGAATCTCTGGCACGGAATTATTGTCCGGCAGAAAAATAATGGAACAGGAAACGCTTTCGCTGGAACCATGGGGCGTGGTGATCGTGGAAGAAAATTAATTTTCCCTTCACACACACAAGATATGCCGCACGAAAGGGTAATTTTTCGTGCGGCATATTTTTTAGTGACATCTTATGAATTTCATTTAGAATTTTTTATTTTTTCTGTATGCGGTTCCCATCAGTGCACAGCCAAACAGTAATAATATCACTGCTGCTGCAACCGGTGTGTTATCCGATGTCTTCGGACTTGCGATCACGCTGCCTGTCGTCTGGCTCATATCTGTTTCATTTAAGACGATGACATAATCGGATGCGTGTGAGAACTTGAAGTCTACAGTACCATCTTCTTTTACCTGTACTGCCTGATAATACTCAAACTTACCGGTTGTCTCATTATAGTAATAAAGATTTGCTATTTTTCCACTGTAATCCTTGCCAACGGAAAGTCTCAATATTCCCTCAAAGCCAAATACTCCGTCATAATTTAAGGAGAGCTGGATGGTTTCATTTCCGTCTGCCAGCGCTGTCACTTTCTGTTTCGGAATATCACTTGTTCCCACAACCAGACCAAGATCGATCGGCGCTGTCACATTACCGGTGATATCTTTTCCATTGATGATCCAGCTGGCCTGATCACTTACCTTGAAGGTTACGTTCATATCTTTTCCTTTGATACTCTCGAACACACTTGCAGGAATTTTGGTTGTCTTTAACAGGTTTACACGGATTTTACTTCCGGTTTTTGCCTTATTCACTGCCTCGATCACATTTGCAAAACTCTCCTCCTGCACGGTTACTTCTGCTACAGCCTGTTCTTCCTGTTTTGGATTTGTCTTATTTGCAGAAGTGCTCTGGTTTGCGTTGTTTCCGGAAGACTGTGCATTTCCATTGCTCTCTGCTGTATCTGTCTTCTTATCATCCTGTTTTTCATCCGGAGCCGGTTCTGTTTTTGTCTCCGCAGTCAGAACAATCGTTCCACCATCTTTTGCTGCCGGAATGGTAACAGAAACGTTCTGGTCAGCAGAAACAGTGTAAGTTTTTCCATCATAAAGGTTTTTAAGAACTGTTCCGGCACTCTCTGCTACCGGGATCACTACTTCTTTCTCTGCCTCTTTCACATTCATTCCTACATATAAAGTGCTATTTCCATAACTTCTGCTGATCACTTCATAGCCATCTGCGTCGGAAACTGCAGCTGTGCTTCTGTTTCCTCTTGCAAATACATCGGTATACGCATTGCGGATTGCAAGCATTGTCTTGTAATGGTTGTAAATACTGTTGCTATCTGCTTTCTGTTTTTCCAGCTCTGTCCAGTCAAAGTCGCGGCGGTTTGTCTGGTATGGCCAGTTGTTGGCTCCACCCTGTCCGATCTCCTCTCCATAATAGAGCACCGGCTGACCTTTTGCGGTAATCTGAAGTGTTGCTGCCACTTTCATCAGGTTGTAAGCTTCTTCTTCGCTGACTTTGCTCTCATTTACAAGTTTATACTGCAGAGTGTCCTCATCATGACTGCTCAAAAAGCTTCCCATTGTAGCAGTGTTATTGATCGCACCATTTCGTTTCTGTAAAGAACTTTCCACACCAGAAATATCTCCGGTTACGAATTTCTGTGCAAAATCATTGAAATCAAAATCAAGAAGTGCATCCATGCTTCCGGTTCCAAGTTCTCCTGCATTATTGGCATATCCTGCTCCGGAATACTCTCCGATCATTTTAAAATCAGGATTTACTTTTGTCAGCGAGTTTTTGAAAGCTTCCCATGTCGTTGTCTCTACATGTTTTACAGTATCCACACGATAATAGTCAATGCTGTATTTTGACATCCACTCGGTCTGCCATGTAACAAGCTGGTCTGTCACTGCTTTGTTTTCTGTCACAAAATCAGGCAGATCTGACAATGAATCATATTTATCATCACCGCTGATCGTGTTGTTGGAGTCACGGATCATGGAAATACTGTTTCCATCTGCATCTGTTAAAATACTGTTGAAGTATTTTTCTGTACCGTAACCTGCATGGTTTAACACAACGTCCACCATGATTTTCATTCCCTTGCTGTGAGCGGCATCCAGTAATGCTTTGAACTGCTGCTCTGTTCCAAGATGTTTGTTTAACTTTGTGAAATCGCTTGCCCAGTAACCATGATAGCCATAGGTAGCGGTATCTGTCTTATTATCATGCTGATCTTCTGTGATATTTTCTACGATTGGAGTGATCCAGATTGTGTTCACACCCAGATCTTTTAAATAATCCAGTTTCTGGTTTAATCCGGCAAAATCTCCACCGTGATAGCTGGAACCGCCTTTTTCGCCAATATTGTAATCGCCCACTCCATATGCGTCATTATTTTCTGCATCTCCGTCAAAGAAACGGTCTGTCACTGCAAAATAAATCACTGCTTCATCCCAGTCAAAATCTCCGGCACTTTTTTTGCGCTCTGTGACGGTAACGTTTGTCGCTGTTGTGTATACATTTCCATAAATATCTTTCACTGTAACAGGAATATTTTTCACGCCTGCTGCAACTGTATTCAGGCAGGAGATTGTTCCTTCCATGAGTGTCGGATCAATCGCAAACTCTTTTCCCAGTCCCAGCTCACTCAGATCGGCTGTGATTGCAGCAATTTCAGACGTTTCAAGACCTTCTCCGTCTTTTGCAGTCAATTCTACGGATAACACATTGTTGTCATTGTAATCCATTGCATACTGTGATAAAGAAGCCGTTACGCTCACATTTGCTTTTTTGAAGTGGCATACGCTGCATTCTTTTCCATTGCTGTCGTTTGCAGTTACATCATTAAATGCATCTAATTCCTCGGTGCCGTCTACCACATAATAGTAATAGTAATCTCCAGTAGAAACGCCAGTAAAATCGTATCCAAAGCGGTCATTTGCTGCATCATAAGTCATCTGGCAGGTCTGTCCGTTGACAACAACACTGACTTTGCCGTCTAAAGAAGCAAGATTGTTTTCTGCTGCCAGTGCATCGTTTCTGAAGTAAAAATGGATCGTATCATTAGCTCCATCCATCTCGTAACCTGCATTGTATGGCAATACCTCTGTGATTCCCTCTCCCTGCGTAAACACTGCTTTGACCAGTGACTGTCCTGCCGGAATCGTCACATAATGATCTCCGCCGTCTTTGTTTGCCCACTCATTGTCAGTAGTACTTTGTCTCATACAGAAAGATAACATCAGATCTGCCTGCGAATCTTTTACCGGAATTTTGGCAACCATTTTTCCATTGATGTCTGCAAATGCTACAGATACATCAGAGCCGAATCCACTGTTCCATGTAAAAATGTTCCAGCCCTCATAATCCTTTGCCGGTCTGTCGTACTCGATCATGATGCTGCGTGATTTTGGCTTAACCAGTTCCGGAAGTGTTGTGTACGCCTGATTGCTGTTGGATACAATATAGAGTGTGACGTTTTCGGCTGTTGCGCTGTTATTGTATAAAACCGTATCTCCCTGCCATTTCCACTCGTCTTTAGATCTTGGAATTATCTGGACGTCGGTATATGGGAGTGTCACATCTGCACGCAGCCACTCATTTCCATCGGAAAGTTTTTCCTTTGCAGTGAAAAGAGTTCCGGCTGTTGCACCCGCACCGGATTTCTGCCAGATCCATAAATCAGATGCATTTTCTGACATATGTGTTTCATCGAAATCGTAATAGTAAATGGTGTAATGATAAACTACCTCTACCACTGGAATTACTATCTCTTTTTCAATTCCATGATAAGCAGCTACAACCGTCACTTCCGTTCCCTCGTAAGATATAGGAACTGAAATTTCGTTACCATTTAAAGTAATTCCCTCTGTTTTTGCTGTATATGTAACACTCACTCCATTCTGAACATTTCCATCGTCACCATAATAAGTTCCTGTTACCGGAAGTTCCATCGTAACACCTTTTTGAATCTGCGCAGGTACTTCTACCACAAGATCTTTTATATATGCGATATTTACCTTAGTTTCCTTTGTCTTATCTGTTTTATCCAAAGATAATGTGACATCTGCCGGTGCATTAAGGTTCAAACTCAAATTGCCATCATTTTGCGCCCAATATTTATTCCATCCTTCGGTTGCCGCATCCTCTAAAATTTTATATTGATACTTTCCTGCTGGAACAGCATTCAATGTAATACTATAAACATTTTCATTTTCAATTGATTTCACAAAATTTGGCTTTGCACTTGGATCCCATGCCATTCCCGGAATATTTCCTACTAAAAGAAAAGTTGTTTCCGTCTTCGGTAAATCCGGAACTACTGTTGTTCCATCTGCATCCAGATAATATGCCCATGCTCCATCTTTCTGAATATAATAAACATCGGTCGGTTTATCTTCTGTATACTGTGATAATTTTGAATTATATCCGGGATTTATATTATTTCTGGTATTATCAAAATCCAGGAATTGAAAACCTGTAAAAGTGCCTTTGACACTCAGTGTATACTCTGTTGTATCACCTGCCTGTGTCATGAAAAAGGCTTTGGCTCCATCCCAGCCCGGTATCTCTGTACCGTCCACACTTTCCGTATTCGTATTTCCCGTCACTGTTGCTATTCCACCCCAAAACTGTATTGCCGGCGTTGTCCAACCCCAATTTGACGGCATCATAAAGTGGATCGTCAGATTCTTTTCTTTCTCCGCTGCCTGAACCGTACTGTTTCCGCCGCCAAGCGCCGGAACCATTGTTACTACCATTGCAAGCACTAGCAGAAAACACAGTACTCTGCTTGCAATGCTTTGCCTCTTTTGAAAGCTTTTCGTTAACTTTCTCATTCTTCCTTCTCCTTTTTCTCCCCTACTTGCATGTGATTCTATAACAATCCCCCTCTTCACATGTTTTCGTTTTTTTTCGCATTTCTATTGTATTCTAAAATATTGTATTATTCTATACGTAATAAATCCCGAAATCTCGTCCAAATTTTTGTGAATTTTAACCAATTAAAGTATAAAAATGCTCATTTTCTTATTTTGAACATAAAAAAAGAATCCGGCATCGCACTAAAAAATGCGAATAACCGGACTGTTAATGATTATATGTTTTTATTTTTCTCAACTTGACTTTTAGATGTCTCGTTGCTATTATAATAGTAAAGGTGCTACCGATAGACGGTTAGCCCGGTTATTGATTAATTATCTTAAATAATCGCCAATTCCCAGGTTTGAGGTGACCCCAAAAAGTTAGACTTTTATTGCGTAACAGATTTTGTCTGTTACGCATTTTTTATGCAGCCAAGAGGCTAAGCCTGTATTGAACAGGACTCATCCATCCTAGTTTCTCTTTAATTCTTTGCTCATTATAATATTCTATATATCGTTCTATTTCAGATTTCAATTCTTCAAAACTATAATATACAACACCATAGTAGATTTCTTGCTTGAGTAACCCAAAGAAATTCTCCATGACTGAATTATCATGGCAATTCCCTTTTCTCGACATACTTTGAAAGATACGTTCCTCTTTTAATCGTCGTGAATAGGCTTTCATTTGATAAGCCCATCCTTGATCTGAATGAAACGTTCTTCGATATGGACAATCAGATGTTATTTTGATTGCCTTTTCCAAAGCTACCAGTACATTTTCAGCAGAAGGATGCTTATCAATCCCAAAACTTAGTATTTCTCCATTGCACATATCCATAAATGGATCGAGATATAATTTGTGCATTGTCATGTGCCCCTTAGAATCCACCTCATAATATTTAAATTCTGTTGTATCTGTTGTGATTTTCTGACGAGGTATATGCGTGTTAAATCGTCTACGAATTCTGTTAGGTGCTATAGTTCCTACCTTTCCCTTGTAAGAACTATATTTACGGCTCTTTCGTGTAAATGAAGTGACCTGTAGACCAAGCTTCTGCATAATTCTTTGAACCTTTTTCTTGTTAACAACAATGTTTTGGTTTCGAAGTTCTCCCAGCATACGACGGTAGCCATAGTCCTTATGAAATTTCCTAATTTCAAGAATTCTTTCCTCGAGTTCCTTGTCAGGATTTTCTCTATCAAATCTTTTTTGCCAGTACATATATGTTGCTTTAGGCATGCCTGTGTATGAGAGAAGGTCTTTTAATTTGAATTGTCTTCGGAGACTACTGATGATTCGAGCCGTTCTCTCATTTTGGCTTCGTCCTCTAAACGCAGTCTCCTCAGTTCTTTTAAAAAGGCATTCTCTATTCTTAGCTTAAGAAGTTCATCTTCTAATTCTTTCACATGTTCAGCACTTGTATTAGGAGTATTCTCTTTAACATTCTGAGAAATTTTGTTGCAAACAGAATTATCCAAAGTTTTTTTCCGACCTTTCTTCCGAGGCCTTAACCCGTCGGGGCCAGCTGCTCTGAATGCTTCAACCCATCTGCTAATCATAGTATAATTGGTGATTCCATTTGCTAATGCCAGTTCCTCATATGAGACCTCGTTTGATAAATAAGATTCTACCATATGAAGCTTGAATTCAAAAGAATAATTCTTCTTCTGTCTACTTCTTTTTAAGCCTTCCTCACCAAATTCATTATAATTATGAATCCATTGTCGAATCTGTTTAGCACTTTTAACATTATGTTTTTTTGCTAGTGCTTTTGAACCAACACCTAAACTTAGATGCTCTAGAACAATTTTTTTCTTAAGCTCAAAGTTATATTTTGCCATAAGAAAACCGACCTCCAATAGTTAGATTTTTTGGTCTAACTTCTGGGGGTCGGTTCAGTTGGCGGTTATTTTTTTTTGCTAATTTTATAAATAAAAGTAGCAAACGCAATCAGCATTATAACAAATTCAAACAAGTCTGAATATGTAACCATCTTGCATCCCTCCGTCAACAAATTTCCTCTTTCGAAGATCTCTATGTAATCAGAGGGTCCAGTCCCTCTGTTGAGGGCTTAACCGCCTACCGTTTTCTCGTAGCACCTCATTCATTATACCAAACCAATAAAATCAGTGCAATTTATTAAATTTTTAAAGGAATGCTTTTAATAAGCAAAATTCTGTACCCAGTAATAAGTGTATCCATCATAATAGCAAGAAACAGAGATTTTTGTGTAACTTGCATTTAAAATATTGGCACGGTGTCCATCACTTCGCATCCATCCATCCATTGCCATTTCCGGAGATACTGCACCTTTTGCAATGTTCTCTCCTACGTTCATTTCTCCACCTGCAGAATTATGGCTAAAATCCGTAGTGATTTCCATTGCCCTCCGATCAGAGTATGACGCCATACTGCTATCCCATGTTAAAGCAGCCACACCATTATCTGCTCTTTCCTGATTGACCATTGCAAATACCTGCTGAGCATAATCGCTATTATAATATCCTGATTGATTAGTGCCATTATCTTGATCATAATTCCATAGCGAATGTAAATAAGCATCTTTTTCATCTGGTGTCATTGCTTCAAACATAGCTACCCATTCATCATCTGTCATTCCAAAATCATCTACATCCTGATTTTCACCAGTTTTTGCAACTTTCTGGTTATTTATTGTTCCAGATTTACTATCACTATTGCTAGAATTTTTTTCATTCTCATTATTATCACTTGTCTGTAAGATCAAACCTGTCTTTTCCAACAAAGCCTCTGCATCCAGTCCAGTGTATGTAACCGTCACTTCGTAATCTGCCTCGTTTTCGTTTCCAGCCTGATCCTGCACTGTGCAGTGTACATTTAATACTTCTACAGGGTTCTCTTTCTGCAGATTAAATGATTTCTGCTCAAATTCGTAGCTGATCACATTGTCTCCGCAAAATGCATCACTGGCTGCCGCCCACTCCGCATTTGAAAAATCCGGAAGCTCATGCAGCATGGCTGCAATCTTTTCCGCATCATCCGTGTTGATGTCATCAATGCTAATTCCTGATGCATCCACCTCAAGATTGATCACATTCTGTGCCAGCTCCGGAGCTGTGCCATCCACGTAAACGTTTAATGTTATATCTGTAAAATTGCCTTCACTATCTTTTACCTGGGCTGTCACTTCATAGCAGCCTTCTTCATCCAACTGAACACTTTCTTGATAGTCTGCTTCATCATACGAATCAGTAGTATCTACCACCGCTTTTTTCTGCAGCATATCATCATAATCACAGGCTGCAAGATCATCCTTCCTCTCACAAGAAACGATCCCACTGGAAGTTTCCGATGCATCTTTGATCTCCGTTACCAGATCATCCACGATCAGAGTTCCCGGCTGCATGTAGATATAATCTTTTGCTTTGCATTGCGGTGAAGTCGTATCCTTCACTTCTACCGTAAATGGATAATTTTTCCCATCATATGCAATGGCAGCATTGTACGAACCAACTTTTGTTTCATCTACTGCTGACAGATCAAGGCTTGCACCCTTTAAGATTTTCTCATCCGGATCCTGCAGATAATCTGCAACATTTTCCGACAGCTCATCGCCAAGCTCCAGTGTCACTGTGCTCTGCGCGAGTTCCACCTTGGAACATCCGGCAATGCCAGCCACGCTTAAAAAAGTCATTCCTAAAAGTACGAATTGTTTATTTTTATAACTTGTGTTCTTCATTTTGTGACCTCCAAATGTATTTTCTTATTATAATATATAAATGTACCACAATATCAAGAACATTTGTTCTTTCACAAAAAAGAGAAGCAAAAATCATTTTTCCTCTGATTTTTGCTTCTCTTTTTTGTGAAAATTTCATTTTAAAATTTATAGATATCCTATAACATCACAATCGGCATATGCCAAAATGCTCCAAACTCCGCTTACTGTGCCACAGTTCCATCCGGCGTCTGCGCTGCAGGATCTGCAGGAGCAACTGTTGAGCCATCTGCAGGGGCTGTTTGGTCTGCCGCAGGCTGCTGTGCAGCCGCTGCAGCGCCACTCTTTAAGGCTGCCAGCGCTGCCTCATCATCCACAAGTGTCTGATAATTGGTAACATAACTTTTTGCTGTATCCGATAACGCATCGTATGCTGTTCTTGCAGCCACGATAACAGGTTCGCTTTCTAATGTAACAGTTCCGATACTGTTGATCGTATTTACAACCGCAGCTGCCTCTTTCTGTTTCACACTGTCGCTTTCCGTTCCCGGAAGGTTATAAACAAGGACGCAGTATCCCTTGTCGATTGTCTCATAGATTTTCTTGGCTGCCGAATATGGAAGGTTGATACATCCATGAGAACCTCTGGTCTTATAAATATCTCCTCCAAAAGCTTTTCTGGAAGTCAGGTCATGCATTCCGATGTCGCCGTTAAATGGCATCCAATATGTAACAGGAGTTTCATAATCCGGTCCACGTAAAACAGCATTCAATGTTTTATAGGTAAGCATAAATGCTCCGCCTGGTGTTGCGTGCCCTTTTGCCACGTTTCCGGATACAAAATCAGACTCTGTCACAAGCACACCATCTTTATAAAGGAACAAATGCTGTGCAGTAAGGTTAATCTCCACATAGGAATTACCGTAATCATTTTCGCCATGGCTGTTCGCAGTCTGGGAATAAACCGGTTCACGTTCCACTTTTTTTCCGGCTTTCAGATCATCTAAAATCTGTGCCACTTCCTCGGAATTGTTGATTTTCCATCCATAAGGTCCATTGGAGATCGTCACAGTGGAACCATAAGATGTTTTCAACTCTTTCGGTTTATAACAGGTATTATATTTACTTGCAAGCTCCTTTACAAAGGAAAGAACACCTTCCTCGTCCACCACAAGATTTAAATCATCGTCCACGGAAAGCCACTCGGAAATACGCTCCCCATCCAGCACTTCTTTTGCAACGTCAAAATCATAAGTGATCGTAGTTCCCACATAGCTGTTCATCTCATCAATGACTGCCAACAGTTTTTCATTATCGTCTTCAACCTTCGGCTTCACATAACAGTCTGCCTCATCCAGATCAAGTTCATCTGCGAGAACTAAAATGGAATCCTCCACCGCTTTTTTGAATGCACTTTTATCAATGGTCGTACCATAATCTGCCGGAACTAAAGAATATCCATCTGCTGTGTACGCTGAAACCGTTGCATCCACGGGTTCACGCTGTGCACCAGCCTGCATACAGTTTAACGCCTGAAGCTCGCTGTCCAATGCATTCTCATCAAATGTCACAACCTTAGCCAGTTCCAGATTCTCATGTTTAAACAGTGTAACCACCCATGCGAAACCATTCTGTCCATTCAATAATTCTTCCACTTCGCCATTGAACACCGGTGCAATTTGAATAGCATCTCCTGCAATGCTTTCCTGTCCCTCCTCACGTTCCACGAGATTCAGCACATAGCTGTCAATCTCCTCTGTGATGAGCTGCTCCATCTTTTCTACCGACTTACCACCGGCTTTTATTCCATCGATGGTCGTACCAAAGCAGAAATGGCTCTGGAAAAAGATTCCAAATCCAACATAAACAACAGCCAGACATGCCACGACAATTCCAATCGTCATAAAAATCTTCTTTTTGTCTCTGGATTTTACTGCCGTATTTGCCTGTGTCAGATCCTTTTTTTCTTTTTTCATAATTTTTCCTCTCACTCTTTTGTAGCTTATTCAAAAAGACGTATCAATATGCGCCTATTTTCAGCAAAACCATACTCTATTATAGGTAGAAAAAGGGCTTTGTCAACAATTTGCGGCAATCGTAATATTTGCGTAATGAATTTGTTTCAATTCGTAACAATGATGGTAAAATTTTTCTTCTGAAATTGTTTGTAAGGTTGCACAAAAACCAGACATTTACCTTAAGAAATCTTTAAATATTCAATAATCTTTCTTAAAAAAAGAGAAAGGGAATTGTTTCCTAAAAATCACTATGCTATAATCGCACAATGTAAGGAAAAAGAATTTATTTTTTATAAAAATGTGTTAGGAAGGTGATATTTTGAAGACAGATATGAAAAGCAGACTCAATGCTTTTATCGAGAAAAACAGACATGGTTTTTTGCTTCTTTATTTTTGTATCTATTTTCCATGGTTTCATCATCTGGAACGAACTGTGACTACACATTTTCATGTGATACATACTGCATTAGATGATCTGATCCCATTCTGTGAATATTTTATTGTTCCTTACCTTTTATGGTTTGGATATGTTGCATGGGCTGTTGGATATTTTTATTTTAAAAATAAAGATGAATATTTCAAACTCTGTGCCATGCTTTTTACCGGAATGACCGTTTTCCTTGTGATTTCAACGATCTATCCAAATGGTCATTATTTAAGACCGGCTTACTTTGAGCATAACAATATTTTTATCCAGTTAGTCAAATGGCTGTACGCAACGGATACCCCGACGAATCTGTTTCCGAGTGTCCATGTGTTCAACTCCATTGCGGTCAATATTGCGGTGTGGCATAGTGATAATTTCAAAAAAAATAAAGCTGTCCGCTATGGTTCCGCAGTTTTAATGGTACTTATTATTTTATCCACAATGTTTTTAAAACAGCACTCTGTTTTCGACGTTGTGACTGGAATGGTACTCGCAGTGTTTATGTATTCTGTTGTTTATACAACAAACTGGGCTGCTGTCACCGCTGCAAAACCGGTGCGCAAACCAAGACGAATTTAAAAATTACTGTAAAGTTAAAAGGACATAGTTCTTTCCTGTATTCAGGATAAGAACTATGTCCTTTTTGTTTTCCTATGTAATTACCACAGCTTCAATAACTGGATTCCGGTTTTCATGACTTTGTACTTCACGTCCTCAAGTTCTGCCGCTGCATTTTTCAGTTCCTTGCGGATCTCAATGTGCTGCGGGCAGTGTGTTTCGCATTTTCCACACGAAATACACTGGGAAGCACTGCTTGTATCCTTTCGAAATGCAGTACACTGCAGGTAATCTCTTCTTCCCGATTTTTTTCCTTCGGAATACATCGCATTATAGCAGCGGAATGTACCCGGAATATCCACTCCTTTTGGGCATGGCATGCAGTAACCACATCCTGTACATCCCACTTTTACATTTTTCTTAATCTCATCTTTTACCTTTTCGATCAGCTCCTGATCGGATTGTGTGAGACATCCCACCAGTGACTCGCTGGCAGTTTTTACATTCTGTTCCACCATCTCCATGGAATTCATGCCGGAGAGCACACAGGTCACTTCCGGCTGGTCGTAAAGCCATTTCAACGCAACTTCTGCCGGAGTGCGATGTTTTTCATCCCTGCGGAATAACTCTTTCGCAGATTCCGGGAGAAGGTTCACCAGACGTCCGCCACGAAGCGGCTCCATGATAATAACCGGAAGTCCTTTCCGGTTCGCATAACGCAGTCCTTCCACACCAGCCTGAGAATGTTCATCCATATAATTGTACTGGATCTGACAGAAATCCCAGTCGTAAGCATCTACTAACTGACAGAACATCGCGGAATTACCGTGATAGGAAAATCCGATCTGACGAATCTGCCCGGACGCTTTCTTCTCCCTGATCCACTCTTCCATCCCCAGTTTTTTCAATTTCTCCCAGGTTGGAATGTCCGTCAGCATATGCATGAGGTAATAATCAATGTAATCGGTCTGCAGGCGGCGCAGTTCCTCCTGAAACATTTTTTCCACGCCATCGATCGACTTGATCAGATAATGCGGAAGCTTTGTGGCAAGGTTGATTTTCTCCCTGCAATGATTCCGGTGTAAAATTTCTCCCACTGCCACTTCATTTCCAGCATACACGTAGGCAGTGTCAAAATAATTGACCCCCGCCTCAATTGCCGCCATCACTTCTTTTTCTGCTTTGTCAAGGTCTGCGCTGTTCCCCTTTTTCGTAAAACGCATACAGCCGTAGCCAAGCGCAGAAATATCGTTTCCATATTTATCTTTCCGATATTGCATGCTGCTATCTCCTCTCGGTGTTTAATGCCTCCAGTTCTTCCATCCAGATCCGTGCAGACGCATCCGAAGGCATACGCAGATCTCCACGCGGAGAGACAGCAACGCTTCCGACTTTTGGTCCATCCGGCAGGCAGGAACGTTTGAACTGCTGTGCAAAAAATCTGCGGTAAAAAGTTTTTAACCATTTCAAAATGGTTTCATCATCATAAGTTCCCACAAAAGCAACTTTCGCCAGACGGTAAATCTTTGCCGGCGCATAGCCAAGACGAAGCATATGATACAGATAAAAATCATGTAATTCGTAAGGTCCGACCAAATCTTCGGTCTTCTGGGAAATCTTCCCATCCTCCGGTGGTAAAAGTTCCGGTGAAACCGGTGTATCCAAAACATCGAGAAGAACCGCTTCTAACGCTTCATCGCCACAGGTATCTGCGTAATACCGGACAAGATGGCGGACCAGTGTCTTTGGCACAGACGCATTCACCGCATACATGGACATATGATCTCCATTATAAGTAGCCCAGCCAAGCGCCAGTTCCGACAGATCCCCGGTACCAATGACCATGCCGCCAGTCTTATTGGCAATATCCATAAGAATCTGCGTTCTCTCACGCGCCTGTCCGTTCTCATAAGTCACATCATGCACCTTCGGGTCCTGTCCGATATCACGGAAATGGATATTGACCGCATCCTTGATACTGACTTCCATAAAATCCGCATTGAGACATTTGATGAGGCTCACCGCATTATCGTAAGTACGATCCGTTGTTCCGAATCCCGGCATTGTCACAGCCTTAATATTTTTATGATCCATGCCGAGCAGATCAAATGCACGCACCGTCACAAGCAATGCCAGTGTAGAATCCAATCCACCGGAGATACCGATCACGGCAGATTTGCAGTGTGTGTGCTCCAGACGTTTTTTCAGTCCCATCGCCTGAATGGATAAAATCTCATCACAACGGCGCTCTCTGTCTGTCTTACTGCCCGGAACAAACGGCATTGGATCAATGTATCTGGTCAGTTCCGTCTCTTCTATTTTCAATGCAAATGGAATTTCCGTGTAACCGTCCATTCTGGTTTCAAATGTAGTCATTCTGCGGCGCTCTGCATTCAGACGCAGAACATCAATCTCCGAATAAACTGTTTCATTCGCAAAACGTTTCGCTTTCTTTAAAATCCTTCCATTTTCCGCAATGATATTATGCGCGGAATAGACGACATCCTGCGTGGATTCCCCATCTCCGGCACTCGCATAAATATAGCCGCACAGTAGCCTTGCAGACTGTCCGCCAACCAGCTCCTCGCGATAAATGTCTTTTCCGGTCGTCTCATCCGATGCTGACAGATTAACAATGACATTCGCACCGTTTAACGCATGACGGATACTCGGTGGTTCCGGCGTCCAGAGATCCTCGCAGAGTTCCACACCGATTTTCAGTTCCGGCATGGTCTGGCAGGTAAATAATAACTTTTTGCCCATTGGAACCACTTCTTCTCCAAGGCTTACCTGCACCATTTCTTCCATTCCTCTTGTAAAATGTCTTGCCTCATAAAATTCATTGTAATTTGGCAGATATGTTTTCGGCACAAAACCAAGCACTTTTCCATTGCTCACAGCGGCAGCCACATTATAAAGCTTTCCGTTGTATTCGAGTGGAAGTCCCACAAACACGATGCAGTCCAATGCAAAGGTAAACGCAGCGATCTCAAGGAGCGACTGTCTTGCTTCACGCAGCATTTTTTCCTGTAAAAACAGATCACTGCATGTATAACCCGTAATACAAAGTTCCGGGAGTACAATGATCTTTGCCCCTTCCTTCTCTGCCTTTTTAATCTCTGCGCAGATTAATGCGGTGTTCTCTTTTGTATCCGCAACTACAATTTTCGGGGTGACGGCTGCCACCTTGACAAATCCCTGTTTCACTACTTTCTCATCTCCTTCAGTTCGTCCACTTCAAAATGATATGCCTTGTTACAGAACTGGCATTTTACTTCAATCGCTTCACCATCGTTGATAATATCGTCTAAATCTTTTTTGCTCAAGGTTGAGATTGCACGCGAAACGCGCTCTTTGGAGCAGTCACACTGGAATGCTGCCGGAACTGTATCCGTGATCTCAAGTCCAAAATCGCCCAGAATGATCTCTAAAATCTGTTCCGGCGTATTGCCCTCTTCCAGCATCTCAGTCACAGACGCAATCTCACTGATTTTTTTCTCCAATGCATCCACAACTTCATCCGGGGTAAACGGCATCAGCTGAATAATAAATCCACCTGCCTGCTTTACAGAACCGTCCACATCTACTAAAACGCCCAGTCCTACTGCGGAAGGAACCTGTTCCGAAGTCGCAAAATAATAGGTTAAATCCTCTGCGATCTCTCCGGTCTGAAGTGCGATCTGTCCCACATAAGGCTCTTTTAAGCCCATATCCTTGATGACGCTCATAACACCAAGCCCAAGTGCCCCGCCTACGTCTAATTTGCCAAACGCATTCGGTGGCAGCGCCACATCTGCAACTCTCGGAAATCCCTTGACATGTCCTGCGGAATCCGCTGTCACAGTCAGCCCCTGCGCCGGTCCCTGACACTGGATCTGTACCGTGAGAAGATCCTTCTCACCTTTCATCATCGTTCCCATCATGGCTGCCCCGGACAATAACCTGCCAAGAGCTGCCGTGATCACCGGGCTTGTGTTATGGTCTTTTCTTGCTTCCTCCACAATGTTTTTGGATGTGATCGCAAATGCGCGGATAGAATGATCTGCCGCAGTTGCTCTTACAATATAATCGTTCATGTTTTTCCTCTTTTCCTGTTATTTTATATTAGGCAAGTGCCTGTTCTGTTATTCCATACTCCTTAAATCCGCTTCGGTCTTGCAATGATATACATGCGTTCACTCTCTGCCGTCACCGGATCATGGGTAAATGCGTCATACGCCGCCACAAACTCCATGCCTGCCTGCTGAAGCAGTGCTTTCACCTGCTCTAATTCGTAGGCTTTCTGATAATGAAGTTCCTCGTATTTCCGGTAGAGATCATTTTTCTCCCGGATAAAAAGCGTCAGGTCGTACTCATTGACCATCTCATCCTCATAAAAATAGTTTTCCCAGATGAAACTGCTCTCCTCCCGGTTTTCACTGATGGTACATTCTCCCATCAGATCCCGGTATTTGTGCACGGTGTTCAGATCAAAAATAAAAACGCCGTCCTCTGCAAGATATTCTTTGACCAGCCCAAATACCTTTTTCAGATCTTCCGGTTCCATGATATAGTTCATCGAATCGCAGACACTTACAATTGCCCGGATATTTCCAAACAATTCCAGTTCCCGCATATCCTGAAGAAGATATAAAATATCGTTCCGATTTTCTTCCTCCTGGCGTTCTCCTGCAATCTCTAACATTTCGGCAGAATTGTCCACTCCCACCATATCATATCCTGCATCTGCCAAAAGCCTTGTCATTTTTCCGGTACCACAGCCGAGTTCCACCACGGTGCCATCTGTCACCTGATACTCCTTTAACAGACTGATAAGATATCTGCTCCACTCCTCATAAGGTACATTATCCATAAAAAGATCATATACCTGTGCAAAACTGCTGTATGCTTCCAATGTTTTCTCTCCTTGATTATTTTTTCACGAACCTTTATACTACTAGAGAAGCAAGATCCAATATTCTTAAGGTTTTTTCCTTTTGATATCCCGATAGTATAAAGCGAGGTTTTTTATGCCCGAGAATTACGACCATTATATCACAAAAAATATAAAAGCATTATATAAACGGCGACTTTTTTCACCAATTGTATATCTGATCATCGTGATCGTACTATGGCATGTATTTTCACTGACGGATCTTTTATTTCCGGTGCAGCTGACGGATGATGTTACGCTGGAATCTGCCTACCGGAATGACGCTGCCAACATGCATACCACACTGACAGATTTAAAATTCACAGGATACACCCGAAATAACTTTTCCGGGACTTCCGGTTATTATTATTACACGATCCGGAATGATGAATGTATCATCGTACTGCTTTCTCCTTCCACCTGTGAAGAAGGGCTTCCTTTCATTGACGAGGTAACATTTACCGGGAAGATCAAAAAGTCCACTGTTTCTTTCCAGTCACTTTTAAAAAATATGTCGGACGATCTCGGCTGGACAGAAAGTGGAATCACAAGCAAAGTTTCCGGATATTACATCAGTGAACCGGATTATAATCGTACCATAAATACGATCCTTTTTACAGTCATATTTGGCACCAGTATTTATGCGATCCTCTGTATCGTACTCTATATCCTGTTTATTTTCTTCCCGGTACTCTCTCCCTGCTGCCAGGATCTCGCCTTGTTCGGCAATCCGAAAAAGCTGTTAGATCAGGCGGAGGAGGAACTTGCAACGCTGCCCCAGCTTGCAACGGAAGATATGTTTATCACAGAACACTTTTTTATTGAGACATCCGTTTACGGAAATGCGATCATCCCGATCGACCAGATCATATGGATTTATAAGTACTCCACACTCCATAAGTTTTTCTGGTATCATTTCAGTATTTCCTACACACTGCATATCAGTGCCAACAGGCATTTGTATATCCAGTGCCCGAAGAATATAAAATCCGATATTGATGGTATCATGGATTACCTTGCGGAGGCAAATCATAACATTCTGGTCGGATTCAATGAGAAAAACCGGCTGGAAGTACAGAAAATACAGGGAACGCCGATGAACTTTGAGAAATTTATCGCCTTCCTGAAAAAGCGGATCTGATGTAACCGGAGTTTAATTGGCGTAGTGTCGCAGATCCTGTAGTGCTTTTATAGGTTGTGAAGGGCAGATATAAGCGTCCTCTCGCAAGTCGTGATTTTATAGGTTTATGAAAAGAAAAACGGTACAGACGAAAT
>ENA-UPXC01001865-UPXC01001865.1-human-gut-metagenome-genome-assembly--contig:-NODE-1865-length-27274-cov-10.048094_pt1 | contig 27274 bp, 23 predicted proteins | sample MGYA00250047_ERZ773371 | MGnify/ENA primary metagenome ERZ773371 (study PRJEB29103, sample SAMN06111975) | human gut metagenome | biome: human gut; feature: ankylosing spondylitis patient; material... | reverse complement strand
TGGAGCGGCTGACGAGGCTCGAACTCGCTACCTCCACCTTGGCAAGGTGGCGCTCTACCAGATGAGCTACAGCCGCATATTCCTTTCATCTTGCTTTTGGCTTACCGCCTCAAAGCAAGATTTATTATATCAGGTAATGTGCCCTCTGTCAACACTTTTCTTTCTTTTTTCGCAAATTTTTCCGAAATACAGAAAACCGACGGCACACACCGTCGGTTTTCTCTTTCTCTTTTCCTTTTCAGCTTCTCAGTGCACCCAGACCTCTTCGTGCTCGCCGCGGCGCGGACGATTGAGCAGATGCTTGATCGCCTCCTGTGCAGGCATGCCGCCGTACAGCACGGCATACATCGCTTCGGTGATCGGCATGGACACGCCCTGCTGCTGTGCAAGGTGATAGCCCGCCTCGGTCGCGTAATAGCCCTCGACCGTTGCGCCAACCTCCTTCATCGCCTCCTGCGCGGTCGCGCCCTTGCCGATCAGGATACCGGCACGGCGGTTGCGCGAGTGCATAGAGCAGCAGGTTACGATCAGATCGCCCACACCGGACAGACCTGCAAATGTCTCCTGCTTGGCGCCCAGCTTGACGCCCAGACGCGCGATCTCGGTCAGACCGCGGGTCATAAATGCCGCCTTGGAGTTGTCGCCCAGACCCAGACCATCCGAAATACCGGCGCCGAGCGCAATAATGTTCTTGAACGCACCGCCCAGCTCACAGCCAATGATATCAGACGAGGTGTACACGCGGAAATTGGTATCGTTCATGAACGCCGCCTGCGTCAGCTCAGCCGCCGCACGACTCTCCGAAGCGGCTACGATAGCCGTCGGAATGCCGCGTGCAACCTCCTCGGCGTGCGTCGGACCGGTCAGTGCAACGACCGGATTGCTGCCGTTCATCGCGTTCGAGATGGTCTCGGAGAACCGACAGTAGCCGTGCTTGGAGTCCAGACCCTTGCCGACATTGACGATAACCGTATGCGGCGGCACGATCTTCGCCAGCTGCTCCGCCGTGCTCGCTACCGCGAAGGACGGCACCGCCAGCACGACCAGATCCGCTTTGGCAGCGCCGGACATGTCAGTCGTAATCTCAATGCCCTCCGGAATGACAACACCCGGCAGCAGCTTCTCGTTGCAGCGCTCGCGGTGCAGCAGGTCACACTCCTCCTGCAGATAGGTCCACGAGGTTACTTCATGTCCGTTCTGGTGCAGCAGCATCGCCAGTGCGATGCCCCAGCCACCGGTACCCAGTACAAAAACCTTCATGTTACTTCTCCTCTCCGTCAGGCGATGCTTCGATCGTCTTTTTGCTCTTAAAAGAGAATTTATTTTCCGTGCCGTGCATGATGCGTCCGATATTCGAGCGATGCATGAAAACGACCGCCGCCGCCATGCCGAACGCCATCGCCGTCAGCACCGGATCGCGATAGAACAGCCATGTCGTGATCGGAAAGCTGACCGCGCCGAGGATCGAACCGAGCGAGATCCACTTTGTCAGCACGACCGACAGGATGAACAGCGCAAATGCAATGGCGAACACGCGCCAGTCAAAAAACGCAAGCATAACCGCGCCGACTAGCACGCCCTTGCCGCCCTTAAAGCCGAAATACAGCGGAAACATATGGCCGAGGATAACAAAAATACCCGCTGTCAGCTTGCCAACCGGACCGCCGAGCGCCCAGCCGACCGAAACCGCTGCGGCACCCTTGGCAATGTCACCGAGCAGAACGAACAGCGTCTTTTTCGCACCCATCGTGCGGTACGCGTTCGTCAGACCGGCGTTGCCGCTGCCGTAGTTGCGGATATCCTTGCCAAGCGTCACCTTGCTGACAATGATCGCAAAGCTGAGCGAGCCGAGCAGATACGCGCACACGGCAATGATCGCAAAATGCGTAAGTGTCATGTTGCCCTCTCCTTACTGCGACTTGTCGCTGCGCTCGCGGATGACCATGCGTACCGGCGTACCGGTCAGACCGAACACCTCACGGATCTGGTTTTCCAGATAACGCTGATAGGAGAAATGGAACAGACGCGCGTCATTGCAGAAGCAGACGAATGTCGGCGGGCAGGTAGAGGCCTGCGTCATGTAGAAGATACGCAGACGGCGGCCCTTGTCCGTAGGCGGCTGCACGCGTGCGGTTGCCTCCGCGAGAATGGCGTTGAGTCGGCCGGTCGGAATGCGCATATGGTTCTGCTCATATACCTCATGGATGAGCGAGAACAGCTTGTCCACGCGCTGACCGGTCTGCGCGGAAATGAACAGCACCGGTGCATACGGCATGTATGCCAGACCCTCACGGACACGCAGCGTGTACTCCTTCATGGTGGAGCCGTCCTTCTCAACCAGATCCCACTTGTTTACCACGATGATGCACGCCTTACCGGCGTTGTGCGCCTCTCCGGCCACCTTGGTGTCCTGCTCGGTAACACCTTCGGTCGCGTCAATCATGATAACGCATACATCGGCGCGCTCTACCGCCAGCAGCGAACGCATAACCGAGAATTTCTCGATCTTCTCGTCCACCTTGCTCTTCTTACGGATACCGGCGGTGTCGATGAACGTAAACTTGCCGTGCGCGTTATCCACATCGGCATCAACACTGTCGCGGGTCGTGCCCGCGATGTTGGAGACAATAACACGCTCCTCACCGAGCACGCGGTTGAGCAGACTGGACTTGCCGACGTTCGGCTTGCCGATGAGAGCCACGCGAATGCGGTCCGCGTCCTCCTCTTCCTCGTCTGCCGGCGGGAAGTATTCGTAAGCCGCATCCAGCAGCTCACCGACACCGTAGCCGTGCAGTGCAGAAATGCCATACGGCTCGCCCAGACCGAGGTTGTAGAACTCATAAAACTCCGCCGGAGGATCACCCGGCTTGTCGCACTTGTTGACAGCCAGCACGAGCGGCTTGCCCGAGCGCAGCAGCATGGACGCAACGTCCTGATCGGCGGCAGTAATGCCAGTGCGCAGGTCGGTGATCAGGATAATGACATCCGCATGCGAGATCGCAGTCTCTGCCTGAAAGCGCATGAACTGCAGAATCTCGTTATCGTTCGACGGCTCAATGCCGCCGGTGTCGATGACAGTGAAATCGCGACCGCGCCAGTCGCTGTCAGCGTACAGACGGTCGCGGGTAACGCCCGGCGTATCCTCAACGATGGAAAGCCGCTTGCCCGCCAAGCGGTTGAACAGCTGCGACTTGCCGACATTCGGACGACCGACGATCGCAACAATAGGCTTTGCCATAAATTCCCCTCCTTTAAGGTCAGTTTAAGACATTTGCAAACAAATTACAAGCAAGAAATTCGTTAAAAGTCGCGCGTCAGCGCGCATTCAATCGAATTTGCTCCGCAAATCCATAAAAAGCCGCAGCATGTATGTGACTTTTTATGCAAGAAAGCAAATCAGTGTGCCGCAAGGACGCGCCGATTTGCGCCCGGGACATATCCGAGCCGTGCTCGGTACGTCCCTTCTCGATGCAAAGGCGAACCTTTTCATCGAAACCTGAAAAAAAATGGAGAAAGCTATCCGGCCTTCTCCATTTTTCCTGTTCTGTTTTAAGGCTTACGCTTCCTTAACGGACTTAACCTCACGACCGTTGTAATAGCCGCAGGCCTTGCACATTCTGTGCGCCAGCTTCATCTCGCCGCACTTCGGGCACTTAGCCATGCCGGGCAGAGAGAGCTTCCAGTGGGAGTTACGACGCTTGTCGCGGCGTGCCTTAGAAATTTTACCCTTAGGTACTGCCATGTTGGATACACCTCCTACTCTATCGTCTTATTTTTCAATACAAACTCATTCGCCCTTGTCGGAATCGAGCAGGGCGCGCAGCGCGGCAAATCGCGGATCGATCTGCTTTTTGTCGCAATCGCAGTCGGTCACATTGCGGTCGGCGCCGCAGTGCGGACAGAGGCCTTTGCAGTCCTCTTTGCACAGATAGGTCATCTGTACCTGCAGGATCAATGCCGGCACCAATACGTCCGCAGGATCCACGCTGTCGCTGGTCAGCACAAAAAGATCGTCCTCTTCCTCCGCCTCGGGGTCATCCGAGAGCATCATGTCAGCCTCGGCTGAGAGCGGAATCTCGAGCGGTTTCAGGCAGCGTGCACATTCGGTGGAGTAGATCGTTTCGATCGAACCCGCCAGTCTCACAACACCGCTTTCATTGGAAACCACGCCTTTGATGTGGACAGGGCTTTGAAACGGCTTCGCGCCATAGAGCTTTTCGTCCGTCAGGTCGATCGTTTCATCGAACGGAATCGACGCATGTGCAGACGCGTTCAGCTTTTTTAAGTCAATCTTCATGTCAACCTCACATGGTACTAAGATAGTATACTACAAACAATCGGTCTTTGTCAACCAAAAAATCTACAAAACACGGTATTTTTCCGAACTGTCCGCCCGCACTTTTCTTTTTTCGGAAAATGCGGTATACTGGTTTCACCCAAACGGGCAAATCAACGGAAAAGGATACCCTGCCTTGAGAGAATATTATATCACAAAAAACGACAGTGGACAACGTCTGAATAAATTTTTAGAAAAAGCCGTGCCGCTTTTATCCGGCGGCATGATGCATAAATACCTGCGGTTAAAGCGCATTAAGGTCAATAACAAGCGCACTGAAGCTGCCTACAAGCTCGCTGAGGGCGATTCCGTACAGCTTTACCTCAATGATGAATATTTTGACGCGCCCAAGGAGGAAGAAGCCTTCCGCCGCATCAAAACACCGCGCGTGCGCGTCGTGTACGAGGACGAGCACATCCTGCTGGCGGATAAGGCGCCGGGCATGGTCGTTCACGCAGATGAGCACGGCGACACGGATACGCTCATCGCACACATTCAGGCGTACCTGTTTCAGTCCGGTGCGTGGAATCCGGATGATGCTGCGTCATTTGCACCAGCCCTGTGCAACCGTATCGACCGCAACACCGGCGGCATCGTCATCGCGGCAAAGACCGCTGAAGCGCTGCGCATATTAAATGATAAGATCAAGGACCGCGAGATGGAAAAGCGGTATCTGTGCATCGTGCACGGCAGACCCAAGCCGCCCGAGGGGCTGATTGAGAACTATCTCCGTCGTGATGAAAAGCGCAAGCAGGTCACGCTGCACAGGACCCGCGTGCCGGGTGCCAAAACCGCACGCACGCGCTACCGCACGCTCACGTCGCACGGCAGACTGTCGCTCGTGGAGTGTGAACTGCTGACCGGCCGTACGCACCAGATCCGTGCACATATGGCGTCCATCGGCTGCCCGCTGCTCGGCGACGGCAAATACGGCACGAACGAACTCAACCGTCCCTACGGCGAGACCGGTCAGGCGCTCTATGCCTATTCCCTCACCTTCCGATTCGCGCAGGACGCGGGAGCCTTGCAGTACCTCAACGGAAAAACCTTTAAGGTTAAAGATATTCCGTTCGTGAAGAAGTATTTTCCGAATTTCAAGCCGTGAGTAATGGAAAACGGAGAATGAACACAACGGTTTCATTCCGCAAAAAGAAAACGCTGAGCCACCGCTCAGCGTTTTCCTTTATGCGATTTAGTTATCGTCCTGCAGGGCATCAAAGCCTTCTGCGCCGGTACGAACCTTTACGACGTTCTCCACATCGTAAACGAAGATCTTGCCGTCACCGATATGACCGGTGTACAGAACCTTCTTGACCGTTTCAACAACGGTTTCAACCGGAACCTTGGATACAACAACCTCCATCTTCATCTTGGGCAGCAGGGTTACGTCAACCTCAGCGCCGCGGTAATACTCAGGAGCGCCCTTCTGTACGCCGCAGCCGACTACGTTGGTCACGGTCATACCGGATACGCCGATGGATGCCAGCGCTTCCTTCAGAACCTCAAACTTGGACTGCTTTGCAATGATAACGATCTTGCTCAGCTTATGCTCGTGCGAAGCGCCCTCGGTCGTCACCTTGGTGACCGGAACAGCCTTCTCGACTGCAACCGGAATGGTGTCCTTGATCTTTGCAGCGGTTTCGCCAGCCTTGGTGCCCAGAACAGCAGGAACGACCGGCATAAAGTCTGCGTATGCGGAGGACAGGCCGTGCTCCGGCTTATCCAGACCCATGATCTCCTCAGCCTCGCTTACGCGCAGGCCGATGGTGTGCTTGATAACATTGAATACGATAGTCATGGTGATTGCAACCCATGCAATGACTGCAACGACACCGAGAACCTGAATGCCGAAGAAGTGGAAGCCACCGCCGTAGAATACGCCGAGGGGCTCAACCTCAGTGCCATTATAGTAAGCGAACAGGCCGGTAAGGATGGTGCCCAGTGCGCCGTTGATGCAGTGCACGCCGACAGCGCCGACCGGATCATCGACCTTGAGTTTCTGATCGACAAATTCGATACCGAATACAACGGCAAAGCCTGCGCAGATACCGATGATAACCGAACCGAACGGAGTAACCACATCGCAGCCTGCGGTGATAGCTACCAGACCTGCCAGAGAGCCGTTCAGCGTCATGGAAACATCAGGCTTCTTGTAGCGGATCCAGGTGATGCACATAACGGTTACGGTTGCAACAGCAGCTGCCATGTTGGTGGTTACAAATACACGGGATGCGACCTCAGCGCCGCCGCCCGACAGTGCAACGGTAGAGCCGCCGTTGAAGCCGAACCAGCAGAACCACAGGATAAAGCAGCCGAGAGCGCCGAGCGTCAGGGAGTGACCCGGGATTGCACGAGCCTTGCCATCCTTAGTGTACTTGCCGATACGGGGACCGAGGATTGCAGCACCGACAAGGGCTGCAACGCCGCCGACCATGTGTACCGCCGTGGAGCCTGCGAAGTCGTGGAAGCCAAGCTCTGCGAGCCAGCCGCCGCCCCAGATCCAGTGACCGGAAACCGGATAGATGACCGCAGAAATAATCATTGAGTAAATGCAGTATGCAGAGAATTTGGTGCGCTCTGCCATCGAACCGGAAACGATGGTCGCAGCAGTTGCACAGAATACGGTCTGGAAGATCAGGGTCGTCCAGTCGTAGCCCTCACCGACAACGCCGTCCGCGAAGAAATCAAAGCCGCCGAAGAACGGGCTTGCCGCGCCGAACATGATGCCGAAGCCGAGGATCCAGAAGATCGGCGTGCCGAGCGAGAAGTCCATCAGGTTCTTCATAATGATGTTGCCGGCATTCTTTGCTCTGGTGAAGCCGGTCTCAACCATTGCGAAGCCCGCCTGCATGAAGAATACCAGCGCCGCCGCAACAAGCGTCCAGCCTACGTCCATCGACGCAGCAAGTTCCATGATATCCATTTTTAATGACCCCCTTGGAAATAGAAATGGCGTATATCTCCACCATCCCCGAAGGAACAGCGGAAATACACGCCATTGTGTATAGAAATATATTTTCTAACGAATGTAATTGATGTCTGCTCTATTAAACGTAGAACAGAATGTCGGAGTAGGTCGGGAACGGCCAGAACTTCTTGCCTACCAGACCCTCCAGCTTATCAGCCGGTACGCGAACCGCATCCATTGCGGAGATGACAACATCGTGGTAGTAATGTGCTGCCTTCTGGCTATCATCGGTTGGAACGGCTGCAACAGCCTCGTCGAGTGCTGCGCTCTTGGTGTACAGCTCCTCGGTCAGCTCGGAAACCTTGCCCAGCAGACCGGCCTCCATGCCGCCGGTAACGCCTGCTGCCTTCTTGGCATTGATGGTGCCTGCCAGCTCGTTCTCAAATGCGATGCACGCCGGAGTGATCTCCTCGCGTACCATATCACTCATGGTCATAGCCTCGATGTGCAGGATCTTGTTGTACTCCTCAAGCTGGGTCTCCATACGGGAATGGATCTCCTCGGCGGTGTAAACGTTGTGCTTTGCGAACAGGTCGAGGTTCTTCTGGTCAACGTAATGCGGGAATGCGTCCGCTGCGCTCTTGAAGTTGAGCAGACCGCGCTTCTCCGCCTCTGCTACCCAGGAATCATCGTAGCCGTTGCCGTTGAAGATGATGCGCTTGTGCGCCTTGATTTCGCGCTTTACGAGTGCCATCAGCGCCTTCTCGAAGTCCTCGGCGCCCTCCAGCTCGTCAGCGAACTGGCGGAGCTCCTCAGCGACTGCGGTGTTCAGCATAACGTTTGCGCACGCGATGTTGACCGCAGAGCCCAGCGAACGGAACTCGAACTTGTTGCCGGTGAAGGCGAACGGAGAGGTACGGTTGCGGTCGGTGGTGTCCTTCGGGATAGCCGGCAGAACTGCAGCGCCCAGATCCATCTTGGTCTTGTAAACGTCGGTGTAGTCCTCGCCGGACTCGATGGAATCCAGAATAGCCTGCAGCTCATCGCCGATGAACATGGAGATGATCGCCGGAGGCGCCTCGTTCGCGCCCAGGCGGTGATCGTTGCCGGCAGAAGCGACGGAAATGCGGAGCAGATCCTGATATTCGTCAACCGCCTTGATAACGGCGGTCAGAAACAGGATGAACTGGCTGTTTTCGCTCGGGTTCTTGCCCGGCTCGAGCAGGTTCTCGCCTGCATCGGTGGAAATCGACCAGTTGTTGTGCTTGCCGGAGCCGTTTACGCCTTCAAACGGCTTCTCATGCAGCAGGCAGGTGAAGCCATGCTTCTGCGCGACGGTACGCATGACCTCCATGGTCAGCTGGTTGTGGTCGGTCGCGATGTTGGTGGTGGAGAACACCGGCGCCATCTCGTGCTGGCACGGTGCAACCTCGTTGTGCTTGGTCTTGGAGAGAATGCCCAGCTTCCACAGCTCCTCGTCGAGCTCCTGCATGAAAGCAGCAACGCGCGGACGGAGTGCGCCGAAGTAGTGATCATCCATTTCCTGACCCTTCGGCGGCATTGCACCGAACAGGGTGCGGCCGGTAAAGATCAGGTCCTTGCGCTTTGCGTAGTCCTCGCGGTCGATCAGGAAATATTCCTGCTCCGGGCCTACAGTGGTGGTTACACGCTTAACATCCTTGCCGAACAGCTTGAGGATGCGGCACGCCTGTGTGCTGATGGCGTCCATCGAGCGCAGCAGCGGCGTTTTCTTATCGAGGATCTGACCGGTGTAGGAGCAGAATGCGGTCGGAATGTAAAGGGAACCATCCTTTACAAATGCGTAGCTGGTCGGGTCCCATGCGGTGTAGCCGCGTGCCTCGAAGGTTGCGCGCAGACCGCCGGACGGGAAGGACGATGCGTCCGGTTCGCCCTTGATCAGCTCCTTGCCGGAGAACTCCATCATCACATGACCGTCGTCGGTCGGCGTGATGAACGAGTCGTGCTTCTCGGCGGTGATGCCGGTCATCGGCTGGAACCAGTGCGTGTAATGGGTTGCACCCTTGCTGATCGCCCAGTCCTTCATTGCCGTTGCAACAACAGCAGCAACATCGGCGTCGATCGCGGTGCCCTCGCGCATGGTCTTCTTCAGCTTCTTGTAAACGTCCTTGGGAAGACGTTCTTTCATCACAGTGTCGTTAAACACCATGCTGCCGAACAGCTCGGGAACATTCGTAATGCTCATGAATGGTTCGCTCCTTACATATGTTAATTTTAATAGCAAACAAACTGAATAAAACAAATCAGGCGCTGCGGGTCGTGTGCCCACAGCGCCTTTGCTGTTTACACTTTGCATTATAGCCGTCCTGCCTTGCTTTGTCAAGGGAGATTATGGTGTTTTTTTCATTTTCGGAAGATTTGCTACAACATACTTAATTTTCGCTTGTCCGCACCGTCACTTCCTGTGCAAAATGCGAAAATTCACTTTTTTATGTTCTTTGCGCTTGACGATTCCCGGTTTTCTGCTATAGAATATTAAGCGAACAAAGGTGTTCGCCATAGCTGAGGATTTAAGGCTTTTGATCCTCTGCTGCGGCGAGCACCTTTTTATTTTGTTAAGCAGCCGGTACATATCGCCTTCCATCGGAAAGCACCCGCCGAAGCCTGCTTCTCTGAATCCGTAATTTCAGCGCAATATATAAGGAGGAAGCACCATGTTACAAAAAGAAGGGCAAGTCCGCATCCCCGCAGGCTGCGCGATCTCCGGTATCTTCCACAAGGACGGCACCCGTGAGAACGGCACCCGCATTATCGACTCCATCCGCACCATGCACGATCGTTCCAACGGCCTGGGCGGCGGCTTCGCCGGCTACGGCATCTACCCTGAATACGCCGATTACTATGCGTTCCATGTATTCTATGATACGCAGGCGGCTAAGGAAGAGTGCGAGCGCGAGATCGAGCGTCACTTTGACATTGTAAACCTGTCCAAGATCCCGACCCGACGTCATCCGCGCATCACGGATGCCCCGATGATCTGGCGCTACTTCGTTACGCCCCTGCCGACCAAGCTGGCAGCCAGCCAGCTCGAGGAGCGTGAGTTCACCTCCCGCTTTGTCATCCGCATCAATCACACGCTGAACGGCGCTTACATCTTCTCCTCCGGCAAGAACATGGGCGTTTTCAAGGCAAACGGCTTCCCCGAAGACGTTGGCGAGTACTACATGCTGGAAAACTACGAGGCCTACTCCTGGACCTGCCATGGCCGTTATCCGACCAACACACCGGGCTGATGGGGCGGCGCGCACCCGTTTGCACTGCTCGACACCACGGTCGTTCACAACGGCGAGATTTCCTCTTATGATGCAAACCGCCGCTTCATTGAGATGTTCGGCTACTCCTGCGACCTGCTGACCGACACCGAGGTCATCACCTACATTATTGATTACCTCGGCCGCAAGCTGGGCCTGACGTACAGCGAGATTGCAAATGTCATTGCGGCTCCGTTCTGGTCCACCATTGAAAAGCAGGAGCCGAAGGAGCGCGAGCGTCTCACCTATCTGCGCAATGCCTTCGCTTCCCTGATGGTTACCGGTCCGTTCTCCATTCTGGTCGGCTACACCGGCGGCCTGATGGCGCTCAACGACCGACTCAAGCTGCGCAGCATGGTTGTCGGCGAAAAGGACGACACCGTATACATCGCCTCCGAGGAATGCGCGATCCGCGTCATCCAGCCTGAGCTGGATAAGCTGTGGGCGCCCAAGGGCGGCGAGCCGGTCATCGTTAATCTGAAGAACGGAGGGAACCAGTAATGGCTATCGATTTCTTATATCCGCAGTATGAGGTCGTCCGCAACAACGACCGCTGCATCAACTGCCGCGCCTGCGAGCGTCAGTGCGCGAACGAAGTACACTTTTGGGACGCTGACAACAACCGCATGCAGGCGGACGAGTCCAAGTGCGTAGCCTGCCACCGCTGCGTGGCGCTGTGCCCGACCCGTGCCCTCAAAATCGTAAAGACCGACCACACGTTCCGTGAGAACGCCAACTGGACCGGCAAGGCGATCTCCGAGGTTTACCGTCAGGCAGGCTCGGGCGGCGTGCTGCTGTCCTCGATGGGCAACCCGGACCCGCACCCCATCTACTGGGATAAAATTCTCATCAACGCTTCGCAGGTTACCAATCCGTCCATCGACCCGCTGCGCGAGCCGATGGAGACCAAGACCTTCCTCGGCAAAAAGCCGGGCAAGATTGAGCGTGACGAGAACGGCAATCTGGTTCCCAATCTGGCGCCGCAGCTGGAGCTCAACCTGCCGATCATGTTCTCCGCAATGAGCTACGGCTCGATCTCCTACAACGCACATGCCGCACTCGCACGCGCTGCAAGCGCGCTCGGCACCTATTATAATACCGGTGAGGGTGGTCTGCATCAGGACTTCTACCAGTACGGCCCGCACACCATCGTGCAGGTTGCATCCGGCCGTTTCGGCGTACATAAGGATTACCTCGAAGCCGGTGCTGCCATCGAGATCAAGATGGGTCAGGGCGCAAAGCCGGGTATCGGCGGCCATCTGCCCGGACTCAAGGTCGGCCCGGATATCTCCAAGACCCGTATGATCCCGGAGGGCACGGACGCGATCTCTCCGGCGCCGCATCATGATATCTACTCCATCGAAGACCTGCGTCAGCTGGTTTACTCGCTGAAGGAGGCTACCGAATATAAGAAGCCGGTTATGGTCAAGATTGCAGCCGTAAATAATGTAGCAGCAGTCGCTTCCGGCGTGGCCCGCTCGGGTGCAGACATCATCTGCATCGACGGCTACCGCGGCGGCACCGGCGCGGCTCCGACCCGCATCCGCGACAACGTCGGCATCCCGATCGAGCTGGCGCTCGCCGCTGTCGATCAGCGTCTGCGCGATGAGGGCATCCGTGATGAGGTTTCGGTCGTTGTCGGCGGCTCCATCCGCAACTCCGCCGATCTGCTCAAGGCCATCGCGCTCGGCGCGGACGCATGCTACATCGGCACCGCGGCTCTGCTGGCAATGGGCTGCCACCTGTGCCGCACCTGCCAGACCGGCAAGTGCAACTGGGGCATTGCAACCCAGCGTCCGGAGCTGGTCAAGCGCCTGAATCCGGATATCGGCTCCCAGCGTCTCATCAACCTGCTCACTGCATGGGATCACGAGCTCAAGGAAATGATGGGCGGCATGGGCATCAACTCCATCGAGGCACTGCGCGGCAACCGTCTTATGCTGCGCGGCATCGGCCTGACCGACCGTGAGCTGAACATCCTCGGCATCAAGCACGCAGGCGAATAAGCACAGGAGGTGCGCGAAAATGACAACTGTACAGGCAGGACTTACCTATTATAAACAACTAAACGAGCAGATCCGCGCAGCGCAGGACAGCGAGATCACGGTTGAGAACGTGATCGGCCAGCGCTACATCGGCTGCGGCTCCACCGACCGCAAGATCACCGTGCACGGCACGGCAGGCAACGGTCTCGGCCAGTATCTGAACGGCTCCACCATTGAGGTCTTCGGCAACGCGCAGGAGGCCGTCGGCGACACCATGAACGCCGGTGAGATCGTTGTGCACGGCAACGTCGGCGACGCCTGCGGCTACGCGATGCGCGGCGGCAAGATCTATATCAAGGGGGACTGCGGCTACCGCGCCGGCATCCACATGAAGGCCTACCAGCAGCACTTCCCTGTTATGGTAGTCGGCGGCAAGGCAGGTTCATTCCTCGGCGAGTATCTCGCCGGCGGTCTCATTCTTGTGCTTGGCATCGGTCAGAACGGCGCGTATCCGGTCAACAATTTCTGCGGAACCGGTATGCACGGCGGCAAAATTGTGTTAAGATGTGATAAAGCACCGACCGATCTGCCGCGTCAGGTCCTCGTGAACGAGGTCTCCGCGGACGATATGACCGAATTTGCACCGTATATCAAGGAATACGCGCAGCTGTTCGGTGCAGACGCAGAAAATCTGCTTTCGCAGAAGTATTTCGTCCTCACGCCGAACCCGGAGGCTGGGTATAAGCAGCTTTATACCTTCGAGGCTTGATTTTGCTCTCAGAGTGAAAAACTCCTGCAAGGCAGGAGTTGGAAATGAGAAGATGGGAGTTACCTGATAGGTGTAACTCGCAGGTGCCGTCCGTAACAACACGCAAACGAATTGTGCGACACTGTTCTGTCGCACCTGCGTTGATTTAACCGTATGTGTAGCAGAACGGTATCTGACACTGTGTATGGGTTTCGACAGGGGAGTACACTGTGCTCCCCTGCGGTAGAAAAAATCCTCTGCCGTTCCCCTTTTCGGAGCGGTCGCCGCTCTCTGATTTTCGCCAGACTATGAAATAAAGGAAACTGGAGTCCCAAGAGGATAGAAACCTTGGTGTCTATCCTTTTGGTGCCCCAGCCAAGGTTTGGCACCCATTCCGCATTCTTTAGCAAAAAATTTATTCCTCAAGATACATTATGAAAAGGAGGCTTGCCCTATGGACACCACCATGAGCGAAGTCGTACAATTTATTCAGGAGAACGACGTAAAGTTCATTCGTCTTGCGTTTTGCGATATTTTCGGCAACCAGAAGAACATCGCCATCATGCCGACCGAGCTAGAACGCGCTTTCGAGCAGGGCATCCACTTCAACGCGGCGGCGCTGCGTGGCTTTCTCAATGTAGAAGCGTCTGATCTGCTGCTGTTCCCCGATCCGGCAACGCTTTCCGTTCTGCCGTGGCGGCCGGCTCAGGGCCGTGTAGTGCGCTTTTACTGCGACATTCGCTATCCGGACGGCACGCCGTTTGAGGGCGACGGCCGTCATTTGCTGCGTGAGGCCAACCGCCGTGCGCGCCGCGCAGGCTACTCGCTGACCATGGGCACGGCAAGCGAGTTTTACCTGTTCGAGCTGGATGAAAACGGCCATCCAACCACCATTCCGCACGATCACGGCGAGTATTTCGATGTAGCGCCGCTCGACAAGGCGGAAAACGTGCGTCGTCAGATCTGCCTGACGCTTGAGGAAATGAACATCCAGCCGGAGTCCTCGCACCACGAGCAGGGTCCCGGCCAGAACGAGGTTGACTTCCGCTACGCCGAAGCCCTTGAAGCGGCCGACAATTTCGTCACCTTCAAGTGGGTCGTCAAGTCCATGGCGTCCTCAAGCGGCCTGTTTGCGTCCTTCCTGCCCAAGCCGCTCCCGCATGCGCCGGGCAGCGGACTGCATCTGTCTGTTTCGATAAACAAAAACGGCAAGAATCTGTTCCAGCCCTCGTTTGAAGAATCTGCCGAGGGCCAGAGCTTTGTGGCGGGCATTCTGCAGCGTGCTGCCGAGATGACCATCTTCTGCAATCCGCTCACCAACTCATTCCAGCGTCTGGGCGAGTTTGAAGCGCCCAAGTACATCACCTGGTCGCATCAGAACAGCCGTCCGCTCATCACCGTGCCGCTCTCCGAGGACAGCACGGCGCACCGCTTCAAGCTGCGTGCGTTCGACGGCTGCATCAACCCGTACATCGTATTTGCGCTGCTCATCCACGCCGGTCTGGACGGCATCGAGCAGGGACTGCCCCTGCCGCCCGCCTGCGACGAAAACCTGTTCACCGCCTCCGACGAGGTACGCGCCCGTTACGAGACTCTGCCCGGCGCCCTGTGCGATGCGATCCACATCGCCAAGGACAGCGACTTTATCACCAAGTACCTGCCCGAAAAGGCACGCACGGCCTTTTTCGCGGCCAAGCAGGCCGAACACGACCGCATCGTGCTTGCCGACGACCGCACGGCTGCCGAACGCTCCCTCTATTTTGAACGCTACTAATCCCACATAATACCGTTTGAAAGGAGGAGCACACCGCATGGAACGCATTCTTCTCGTTTCTGCAACCGAAAAATCCCGCACCATGCTTTCCCAGTTTTTAACGTCCTGCGGCGTACAGGCTCAGCTTGCACCTGCTTCCTCCGGTGCGGAGGCCCGGCGCATGCTGGTGGACGGACTGTTCGACCTCGTACTCGTCAACACGCCGCTGCCCGATGAATTCGGGCATGATATGGCACAGCAGGCTGCAAATGATACGCTTTCCGGCGTGATCCTGCTCGCTAAGGCCGAGATTGCGGACAGTGTTGCCGAAAAGGTCGAGGACGACGGCGTGTTCGTCGTACCCAAGCCGCTCTCGCGCGTGCTGTTCATGCAGGCGCTCCGCATGACGCGCGCCGCGCGCAGCCGCCTGACCGGCCTGCAGAGCGAAAACCGCCGTCTGCAAAAGCGCATTGAGGATATCCGTCAGGTAGACCGCGCCAAGTGTCTGCTCATCGAGTGCTGCGGCATGACCGAGCCGGAGGCGCATTCCTACATCGAGCAGCAGGCTATGAACCAGCGCCGCTCCAAGCGAGACATCGCCGAGGACATCATCGGTGGAAAAACGCCGTGATTTGTGCGATACCGCTTAAAAACATCTCATATCTCACGCGAAAATTTTTTCGGTTTTTTCGATTTTATAGAGAAATTCCCGACAGATTATGATATACTAAATGGTGTATGAGCAGAGAAGCTCTGTCTTTCCCTGCCTATATGCCATTTTGTTATTTTCTAAGGAGGGAATCCGTGTGAAGCTGGCTTTCACCAAGATGCACGGCTGCGGCAACAATTATATCTATTTCAATTGCTTCGACCAGACTGTGCCCGATCCCGAGTCGCTTTCGATCAAGCTCAGTGAACCGCACTTCGGTATCGGCGGCGACGGCATTATCCTTATTTCTCCTTCCGACAAGGCGGATGCGCAGATGCGTATCTTCAACGCCGACGGCTCGGAGGGAAAAATGTGCGGCAACGGCATCCGCTGCGTGGGCAAGTACCTGTACGACAACGGCATGACCGATGGCCGCACCACCATCACCATCGACACGCTTTCCGGCGTAAAAACGCTTGAGCTGACCGTCAAGGACGGCAAAATGCAGTCCGCCCGCGTGGACATGGGTGCAGCCATTCTTGCTCCGCGGGAGATTCCCGTTGATATGGACGGCGAGAATGTCATCAGCGCACCCATCGTTGTGGACGAAAAGGTCTACCACATGACCTGCGTTTCCATGGGCAATCCGCACTGCGTTATCTTCCAGAAGGAGGATGTGGACGACCTCGACCTTACGCGCATCGGACCCAAGTTCGAGCATCATCCGCTGTTTCCGGAGCGTGTCAACACCGAGTTTGTCAACGTCCTGCCGGACGGCAGCCTGAAAATGCGCGTCTGGGAGCGCGGCTCCGGTGAAACATGGGCGTGCGGCACCGGCTCCTGTGCGACCGGCGTGGCAGCATGTCTGAACGGCTTTGCAAACAAAAACGAGGATATCGTCGTGCACCTGCGCGGCGGCGACCTCACCATTCGCTATACAGATGAAACCGTGTTCATGACGGGCGCGGCAACGACCGTATTCAAGGGGGAAATCGAGATATGACAAAGTACATCTTCGTGACCGGCGGCGTAGTTTCCGGTCTGGGCAAGGGCATTACTGCCGCATCTCTCGGCCGTCTGCTGAAAAGCCGCGGCCTGAAAATTGCAGCGCAGAAGCTCGATCCCTACATCAACGTAGACCCGGGCACGATGAGCCCGTTCCAGCACGGTGAGGTTTACGTTACCGACGACGGCGCAGAAACCGACCTCGACCTCGGCCACTACGAGCGCTTCATCGACGAGGACCTGAACAAGTTCTCCAACCTGACCACCGGCAAGGTATACTGGAATGTTCTGAACAAGGAGCGCGCCGGCGAGTACCTCGGTGAGACCGTGCAGGTTATCCCGCACATCACCAACGAGATCAAGTCTTTCATCTACTCGGTAGGCAAAAAGACCTCGGCTGACGTTGTTATCACCGAGATTGGCGGCACCACCGGTGATATTGAGTCTCAGCCGTTCCTCGAGGCAATCCGTCAGGTTGCTGCTGAGGTTGGCCGCCGCAACTGCCTGTTCATCCATGTAACGCTGGTTCCGTTCATCTCCGGCTCCAATGAGCCGAAGTCCAAGCCGACCCAGCACTCGGTTAAGGAGCTGCGCGGTCTGGGCATCTCTCCGGACATCATCGTAGCCCGCGTTGACCAGCCGATGGATGACGACATCAAGCGCAAGATTTCCATGTTCTGCACCGTACCGGAGGACTGCGTAATCGAAAACCGCACCCTGCCGGTTCTGTATCAGGCACCGATGATGCTCGAGGAGAGCCATCTGTCCGACATCGTCTGCCGTGAGCTGTCCATCGGCGCAGGCAAGGGCGATATGACCGAGTGGCAGGAAATGCTCGAGCGCATCGCAGCCCGCAAGGACCATGTGAAGATCGCGCTGGTCGGCAAGTACGTCAAGCTGCACGACGCATACCTTTCGGTTGCAGAGGCACTGCAGCACGGCGGCTACGAGACCGGCTGCTTCGTCGATATCGACTGGGTAGACTCCGAGGAGATCAACGACTCCACCGTGGACAAGCTGCTCGGTGAGGTTGACGGCATCATCCTGCCGGGCGGCTTCGGCGCACGCGGCGTGGAAGGCATGATTTGTGCGGCAAACTATGCGCGTACGCAGGGTATCCCCTACTTCGGCATCTGCCTCGGCATGCAGATCGCGGTTATGAGCTACGCACGCAACGTGCTCGGCTACGCGGATGCAAACTCCAGCGAGTTTGACCCGGATTCCACCCATCCGGTCATCGACCTGATGGAGAGCCAGCAGGGCATCTCCAAGAAGGGCGGCACGATGCGTCTGGGCGCTTATCCGTGCAAGATCCGTCCGAATACTATCATGGCATCGGCGTACGGCGAGGAAATGATTTCCGAGCGTCACCGCCACCGTTACGAGTTCAACAACAATTTCCGCGAGGAGATTGAAAATAAGGGCATGCAGATCACGGGCACCTCGCCGACCGGCGAGCTTGTGGAGACCGTTGAGATCCCGAACCATCCGTTCTATATCGGCGTACAGTTCCACCCCGAGTTCAAGTCCCGTCCCAACCGCGCTCATCCCCTGTTCAAGGCGTTCGTCGCGGCATCTCTGAAAAGGAGCCAGAACAACAATGCAGACTAACAAGAACTACGACAATCTCGAGCAGAGCTATCTGTTCTCCACCATCGCACGCAAGGTGCGTGAGTACTCCGAAGCACATCCGGAGGCTGATATCATCCGTCTGGGCATCGGCGACGTAACCCGTCCGCTGGTACCGGCTGTTATCGACGCACTGCACGCAGCCGTTGAGGATCAGGCCAAGCAGGAGACCTTCCACGGCTACGGCGATGAGCAGGGCTACGGCTTCCTGCACGAGGCACTGGTCGGCTACTACAAGACCCACGGCGTAGAGCTCGCCACCAATGAGATCTTCATCTCGGACGGTGCAAAGAGCGACCTCGGCAACATCCTCGACATTTTCGGTACCGACAACACTGTTCTGGTTCCGGATCCGGTTTACCCGGTTTACGTTGATACCAACGTTATGGCGGGCCGCAAGATCGTATTCGCTGACGCAAATGAGGCAAACGGCTTCCTGCCGCTGCCGGACGAGTCCGTTCAGTGCGACATCATCTATATCTGCTCTCCGAACAACCCGACCGGCGCTGCTTACGACCGTGCAGGTCTGAAGGCTTGGGTAGATTACGCCAACAAGCAGAACGCCGTTATCCTGTATGACGCAGCTTACGAGTGCTTCATCGACGATGAGACTCTGCCGCGCTCCATTTACGAGATCGAAGGCGCTAAGTCCTGTGCAATCGAGTTCTGCTCCTTCTCCAAGATGGCCGGCTTCACCGGCACCCGCTGCGGCTGGACCGTTGTTCCGACCGCTCTGCTGGACGGCAAGCTGAACAAGATGTGGCTGCGCCGTCAGACCACCAAGTTCAACGGCGTTCCGTATATCGTACAGAAGGGCGCTGCTGCCTGCTTCACCGAGGAAGGCATGAAGCAGATCAAGGAGACCCTCGGCTACTACAAGCAGAACGCTAAGGTTCTGGCTGAGACCCTCGATGAACTGGGTATCTGGTACACCGGCGGCAAGAGCAGCCCGTACCTGTGGCTCAAGTGCCCGAACGGCATGGATTCCTGGACCTTCTTCGACTACCTGCTTGAGAATGCCAACGTCGTTGGTACGCCGGGTGCAGGCTTCGGCAAGAACGGCGACAGCTTCTTCCGTCTGACCGCATTCGGCGATCAGGCACGCACCAAGGAAGCTGCTGAGAGACTCAAGAAACTCCTCAAGAAGTGAGTTTCCGCAATATCGCATAATCAAAGAGCTGTCCCGCGCGGACAGCTCTTTTTGCATAGTTGAGGTGATTGCATGGGCATTCTTTATGGTCACCGGTGTGTTTTATGCGGCGCAGATTTTCCGGTGACGGCCAGCCGCACGCTGCAGCTTTGTCCGGACTGTGCCGCTGCAGTCCGGCGGGAATACCGCTGCAATGAGGTCATCTCCATTGCTGGAGCCGACGGCACGATCGCTCCTCTGTATTACCGCGGCACCGTCCAAAATGCCATGAAGCGGTTCAAGTTCAGCAGCGCCGCCTACTGCGCGGATTGGTTCGCGGCGCAAATGTCCGTGGCTCTCACGTCGCAGCTGGAGGACTGGCAGCCTGATTTGATTACCTACATGCCGATTGGATTCCTGCACTACCGCAAGCGCGGGTACAATCAGGCGGAGCTGCTTGCAAAGCTGACGGCAAAGCCGCTTTCTCTTCCATGCGAAGCCACCTTGCGCAAGCGATGGTTTGTCGGCAAGCAGTCCGCGCAGAAGGATTACGCCGCGCGGCAGAGCAACGCGAAAGACGCCGTTCTGCCGAAGGGCGGCGTGGACTTGACCGGAAAATCCGTCGTGCTGGTCGATGATATTATCACCACCGGCGCAACGGCGGCTGCCGCCGTCAAGGCTCTGCGGGAGATGGGCGCAAGCCGTGTTTACGTCCTCGCCGCGACATTTACACCGAGGAAATAACAAAAAGACCGCTTTCGCGGTCTTTTTTGTTATTGGAAAAACTCACTGCTGTACACTCTGCCGTAATTGTCGGTAATCTCGGCTTTCAGCTGGTACTGATCCAATCCACCTTCCAGATCACGCCAGTCAACCTGTGTATAATAATAAACGTCTCCACCGACTCCTGTTTCTATATTCTCGATCTTCTTCTCTTTGATTTGTTTTCCGTTCTGATACAGCAATATACGACCACTGACCGGTGTCACACTGTCATCGCCGCAGTAAATATACGTTGCCACATTGCCGCTGGCTGATGTGGTTTTACCATTAAAGCTAAAGCTACCGTTCTCCCACCACGCACGCACTTCGAGAGAAAAACGCTGCTTCAGGTCATACTCAGAGGCAACCATAATATTACGGATTTCTCCGTCCGTACTTGTCAGCGTCAAATAAACAGAAAACGTATCCACCAGCGGCACGCTGATTTCGCCGCTGTAACCGTTCTTGTTTTCTGCGTCGCACTCCCACGACTGATCGCCGCTGCGGACAACAAACTTTGCGGTTTCGCCGTCCCGCATTTCTTTCGGCACGGCGCTCACTGTGACAAGAAGATTTTCGTTGTGATCCGGGTCTACCTCGATATTCTCCGACCAGTCGGCAAGATCGCTGTTCTCATTGTCTGTCTGCGGATAGTAAATCGTGCTCGGCCCGCTCTGCAGCCGCAGCTGGTCAATCTGGTTCTGCATGACGATCACGCGCCACAGGCTGACCGCGCTGCATACCACGCTGACGCACAGCAGTCCCGCCGCTGCAATCGCTGCGATTTTCCATTTGCGGTTTACGTTCTTCACCGACTGGCTGCCGTTCTCCGTCGGTATCTCCGCCGTGTCCTCCGTCTTGGGAACAAGTTCCGCATCCGGACGCAGCAGCGTATCCACCGGCACGCCGAACAGCTTGCTCAGTTCCATTAAATTATCCATCGTGGGCACCGCCTGATCGGCCTCCCACTTGCTGACCGCCTGACGGCTGAGACCCAGCTTTTCGCCGAGCGCCTCCTGACTCATGCCCTGCTCTTTTCGCAGTACCGCGATTTTCTCACCTGTTGTCATCTCTGCCACCTGCCTTTCTTTTCTGTCTCCAGTGTGCCTGAAATGCCGCAAAAGCGCCACCAACCCATCGTTTCTTTTTGTCAACCGACGGTTGCGGACGCCTTTCCGGTTGCAAAAAAGTCCCGAAATGTGTATTTCGGGACTTTGAGGCTGTCTGGGAAAACACTTATGGGCATTACCACACAATTCAGCGGTGAGCGGTTGGCGAGTAAATTTTGCGTGCTGATGCGGCGCGGTTCCGCAGCAATACTTTGTGTATTGCAAGGGAACGCAACAAAATCAGCGCACAAAATTTCCGCCAAACGCCGCCGATGCAATCGTGTGGTATTGCCCCCAATTAGGCGTTGAAGAACTCCTCGTGGATAGCCTTAACAGCCTTCTCGCTGTCCTCCTCGTTGATGAGGACAGAGATCTTGATCTCAGAGGTGGAGATCATGCGGATGTTGATGCCGGCGCTTGCCAGAGCCTCGAACATCTTGGAAGCAACGCCGGTAGCGGAAGCCATACCTGCACCAACAATGGAAACCTTTGCGACCTTGGTGTTGATGGAAATATCCTCGTAGCCGAGCATCTCCTTCGCGTCGCGCAGGATCTTCTCGACGCGCTCTGCATCGTCCTGACGGATGGTGAACGAGATGGACTTCTTGTTATCACGGCCGACGGACTGGAGGATGATGTCGATGTTGACATTGTGCTTCGCCATCAGCGAGAATACCTTGAATGCAGTGCCCGGCGTATCGTCCAGATTGATGATTGCTACACGCGCGCAGTTATTATCACGGGCAACACCCGAAACCAGCAGTTTTTCCATATTAGAACCCTCCTTGACTTTGGTACCCGGATTGCGGGTAAAGCTCGAAACGACCTCAAGATCGACATTATACTTCTTTGCCATCTCAACCGAACGGTTGTGCAGCACCTGTGCACCCAGAGATGCCAGCTCCAGCATCTCATCATAGGTGATGGCGTCCAGCTTCTTGGCATCCTTTACGATGCGCGGATCGGCAGTGTAAACGCCGTCTACGTCGGTGTAAATCTGGCAGAGATCCGCGCCGAGCGTTGCTGCAATGGCAACTGCGGTGGTGTCCGAGCCGCCGCGGCCGAGCGTGGTCACGTCGCCCATCTTGTTAATGCCCTGGAAACCTGCAACAATAACGATGCGGCCGTTATCCAGCTCTGCCTTGAGGCGCTCACCTGCGATACGCTTGATGCGGGCATCCGAGTAGTTGCTGTTGGTCTCCAGACCGATCTGCCAGCCGGTCAGGGAAACGACCGGAAAGCCCAGCTTCTGGATGGCCATCGCCAGCAGAGACATGGAGATCATCTCGCCGGTGTTGAGCAGAACGTCCATCTCGCGCTTGGAAGGACGGTCGTTCAGCTCGGCAGCCTTTACAATCAGATCATCCGTGGTATCGCCCTGCGCGGATACAACTACAACAACCTGATTGCCTGCCTGTGCGGTCTTGGTAACAATGTCCGCAACATTCTTCAGTCGCTCGGTGTTGGCAACCGAAGTGCCGCCGAACTTTTGCACAATAAGACTCATACTAACTATGTTTCCTCCTTATATACACGGACGAGAGCACTCATCCGTCCCCTATTACAGTCGTTTTACGGTCGCACCGACCTCATCACAGCGCAGCTGCACGGCCTTCCAGTGCGGATACAGCTTCTCGCACAGCTCCTGTGCACGGGTGATGTAGTCGCGGTCGCCCTTGTACACGATCGCCACGATGGACGGGCCTGCGCCGGAAATGAACGCGCCGAGCGCGCCCAGCTTCTTGGCCTCACGCACGATGTCCTCACCGTTTTCGATCAGACCGAAACGGTACGGCTGGTGCAGACAGTCACCGGTTGCCGCGTCAAGGTTTTCCAGCTTGCCGGTGGTCAGGCTGCCCGCAAGCAGCGCTGCGCGCGCCAGATTGTAAACCGCATCGTGATGGTCGATGGTCTTTGGCAGCGCCGCACGCGCCTTTTCGGTGGACAGCTGGAAATCCGGGATGAATACCACGAAGTCGATCGCACCGTGAACCGGCACACGAACGTGATGCACATGGCCGTTTTCGAGCAGCGCCACGCAGAAGCCGCCGAGGATCGCCGGTGTGGAGTTATCCGGGTGACCCTCGATGGTAGCCGCCAGATCAATGACCGCGTTGCGGTCGAGCGGCTCACCGAGCAGCATGTTTGCACCCATGATACCCGCAACCGTGCACGCCGAGGACGAACCCAGACCGCGAGTCTGCGGGATAGCGCAGTCCTCAACGATGGTCAAACCGGAAAGCGGCTTGCCGCACTCGTCGTAGACGCGCTTCGCACACTGATAGATCAGGTTGCTCTCGTCCTGCGGAACATACTGACCGTTTTTATCCGAAATATCAATATGATCGTTCTCTGCGAGGTCGATCACGTTGTACAGCTCGAGCGCAATGCCGATGCTGTCATAGCCCGAGCCCATATTGGCGCTCGTAGCAGGAACGGTTACACGAACCATTGTATTTTCTCTCCTTTACAGAATACGCATTGCCGCGCGGACTTCGCCGCGTGCGTTCAGCTTCTCTGCTGCGGTGTCCATCTCTGCGGTGGACAGCTTGCGGGTCTGAACCACGAATACGCCCTCAGCAGGCTCAGTCAGACTCTCAACCGGCAGCAGCTCCTCAACATCCTTCTGTGCGCCCTTGAAGCGAACGTACCATGCACTCTGCAGGGTATCCAGCGGACGGAGCAGGTGCTTGGAGCCATCGCCCCAGAAGATACGGCGGCGTTTGTCCTTGTGCTCGATGCTGTCCAGCATATCGGCAACAACAGCGGAAGCGGTAGCCAGCTTGCCGGCGCCCTTGCCGTAGAACATAACCTCACCGGTCGCATTGCCGTCGATCATGATGGCGTTGAATACATCCTCAACAGCGGCCAGCGGGCTTTCCTTGTGGATGAGATGCGGTGCAACATAAGCGTAAGCGGTGCCGTTCTCGCAGCGGACCGAGCGGCCCAGCAGCTTGATAACGCAGCCCAGCTTGTCGGCGTTTGCTACGTCCTCGAGGGTGATCTTAGTGATGCCCTCGCAGGAAACCTGATCCGGATCGAACTTATCGCCGTAAGCAAGGTCGGACAGAATGCAGATCTTGCGGCAGGCGTCGTGACCCTCGATATCAGCGGTCGGGTCCTTCTCGGCATAGCCGTTGAGCTGTGCCTGCTTGAGCGCATCCGCAAAGGTAACGCCGTTGTGGATCATCTGGGTGAGAATGTAGTTGGTCGTGCCGTTCAGAATGCCGCAGATTTCGTTAAACTCGTTGGCAGCCAGGCACTGCAGCATCGGACGGATGACCGGAATGCCGCCGCCGACGGATGCCTCGAACATGTAGTTTACGCCGTGCTCCTCGGCAATCTTGAGCAGCTCCTCACCCTTGGTAGCAACCAGTTCCTTGTTGGAGGTGCATACGCTCTTGCCAGCCTCGAGGCAGCGCTTGGTGAACTGGTACGCAGCGCCCACGCCGCCCATTACCTCGGCAACGACTGTTACCTCGGGGTCGTTCTCGATGACAGAGAAATCGGTTACAAATTTATTGCCATACGGCAGAGAGGAGAAGTCGCGCAGGTCGAGGACATACTTTACCTCAACCGGCTCGCCAACGGTCTTGGCAATCTTGTCGGCGTTCATATCAAAAACCTCGTATACGCCCGAACCGACAGTGCCGTGTCCCATGATTGCTACTTTAATCATATGCTGATTTCCTTTCATCAGTTAAATTAGCGTTCTGTATACCGCCGGACGGTCATTCAGATGCCAGAATTTCCACTTTGCTGACGCCTTCCATTGCTTCTGCACGGTGCACAAGCTCTTCGGATGAGTATTTCATCTCACCGGTGCGGGCCGAAATAGTGACCGACGCCATTCCTCTCATCGGAATGGACTGGTTCACCGTCAGCAGGTTCGCACCCGAGCGTGCCATCAGTCCGAGAATGCTCGACAGAACACCCGGCTGATCGTGCAGCATGAAATGGTAGGTGACGATACGGTCGGTGGTCGCCTCAAAGAAAGGACGAACGCCGTCCTTATATTTATAATACGCACTGCGCGACAGACCGGCGATCTTTGCCGCTTCGCTTGCCGTAGCCGCCTTGCCCGAAGCGATGGCTTCATTCGCTTCGATCACGCGCTGAAATACCTCCGGCAGCAGGGTGCGCTCCACGAGATAATACTTTGGTTTTATCATGCGATGTCTGTCCTCCCTAAAAAGACACTTGTCTTTTTCACGCTCATTTATCATACCATATCCATCCACCGAGCGCAAGAGAATAACTGATAAATTTCCCTAAATTCCGACGAGTGTTTTGTTACTTCTGTCAAAAGCTCCCGCTTTTCCTGTGAAAAGTGTAAGTGGCTTTTTGCTTTATTTTGTGTTATACTATGTTTACATCTGTAAACAATCGGAGAGTTTTATTATGCATCAGAAAAACGAAAACGGAACCTTTACCTCAAAAATCGGCTTTGTGCTGGCGGCGGTCGGCTCTGCGGTCGGCATGGGCAACATCTGGATGTTCCCTTACCGCACCGGTCAATACGGCGGCGCGGCTTTTTTAATCCCCTACCTGCTGTTTATTGCGCTGTTCGGCTATGTCGGCCTGTCCGGCGAGTTCGCCTTCGGCCGTATGACCGGCACAGGTCCGATCGGCTCGTATGAATTTGCGATGAAGTCCCGCGGCAAAAAGGGCGGCGCCATCCTCGGTACGATTCCGCTGCTCGGCTCGCTCGGTATTGCCATCGGCTACGCCATCATCGTCGGCTGGGTGCTGCGGAGCGCGTTCGGTGCACTGACCGGCTCGCTGATAAGCACCGAACCGGAGCAGTTCTTCACGGAAATGAGCAGCACGAATTTTTCCAGTGTGCCGTGGCACACCCTGGTTATCCTGCTGACGGCGGCTGTGCTGATCTTCGGCGTGTCCGGCGGCATTGAAAAGATCAACAAGGTGATGATGCCCGCATTCTTCATCCTGTTCATCATTATTGCTATCCGCGTAGCCTTCCTGCCGAATGCGATCGAAGGCTACAAATACCTGCTCGTACCGCAGTGGGAGTACCTGTTCAACCCGCGCACATGGATCATGGCGATGGGTCAGGCGTTCTTCTCACTGTCGATCACCGGCTCGGGCATGATCATTTACGGCTCTTATCTGCCGAAAAATGAGGATGTTGTACATTCGTCGTGCATGACCGCTGTGCTCGACACCTGCGCGGCTATGCTGGCGGGCTTCGCCATCCTGCCGAGCGTATTCGCGTTCGGTCTGGACCCGGCCTCCGGCCCCAAGCTGCTGTTCATCACCCTGCCGCGTGTATTCCAGCAGATGCCGTTCGGCCGTCTGTTCGCGTTCTTCTTCTTTATTTCCGTGCTGTTCGCGGGCATTACCTCGCTAGCGAATATGTTGGAAGCGGTCTCCGAAGCCGCACAGACGCGCCTCAAGCTGAGCCGAAAGACCGCTGTCCTGCTAGCGTGCGGCGCCGCATTGGCGGTTGGCCTGTTCATCGAGCGCGATACGCTTATGGGTACGCTGATGGACGTTATCACCATTTACGTCGTGCCGATCGGCGCTATCCTCGGTGCGGTTATGGCGTACTGGGTGCTCGGCATCGACAAGATGGAGCAGGAGCTGATGAACGGCCGCAGCAAGCCGCTCAGCCGCGCGTTTGCGCCGCTTGCAAAATATGTGTATATCTTCCTTGCCGCACTCGTCGTATTCTTCAGCTTTATTATCCCGGGCGGTATTGGATAAATCCGTGCTATAAAAAAGGACTTCCTGCGGGAGGTCCTTTCAGTCTGTCAAAAAATATTATTTTAATTTTTACGCTTCGTGCGGCAGCACGCATAAAATAGAATTTGCGGAGCAAATTCATAAATTCCGGGAGCATGTATCTCGGAATTTATACAAGGGAAGAAAAAATGTGCCCGTAGGGCGCGGTTTTTCTTCAGTATTCGCTCGAAAGCGTGGTTTCGAGCGAGAGGCTGCTCGGAAAACG
>ENA-UPXC01001862-UPXC01001862.1-human-gut-metagenome-genome-assembly--contig:-NODE-1862-length-27305-cov-4.733767_pt1 | contig 27305 bp, 27 predicted proteins | sample MGYA00250047_ERZ773371 | MGnify/ENA primary metagenome ERZ773371 (study PRJEB29103, sample SAMN06111975) | human gut metagenome | biome: human gut; feature: ankylosing spondylitis patient; material... | reverse complement strand
GGCAGATGAGAAACGCATTGGTGATCTCGCGTTTTGCCGAAAATGACTTGCCGCTGCCGGGAGTGCCTAAAATCAGGCCGTTGGGATTTTTCAGCAGCTTCCGGTCTACCATGATAAGGTTGTTGGAAAGAGCGTTGATGCCGTAGTACAGCGCCTCCGAACCGTTCTGGAACAGCTCCTGCGTGGTGAAGGGGACGAAGATCGCTACGCTGGAGGTGGTCAAGCCCCGCTGAATCTCGATCTGATTCAGCCCCAGCGGGAGGCTGCTCATCAGTCCTTCCTCCTGCTGGAAGTCCAGCCGGGTCAGCGCACAGTTGTACTTCTGTGCGATGCTGGAGGTCTGGAAGATGTTGTTGTCAAGCTGCCGGGGTGTGTCCGCCGTGTTGAGAATGAGGAAGGTCAGCAGGAACATTCGCTCGTTGCGGGACTGCAAATCCTGCAACAGCTTTTTGGCCTCTGCGCCGTAGGTAGCAAGGTCGCTTGGAATGATGTCCATATCGTACCCGGCGCGGACGGCTTTTTTCTGTTCTTCGATTTTGGATTTGTCGAGATCGGTGATCTTGCGCTTGACGGTCTTGATGGCGTTGACCTGATCCACAGACTGCACATGGAGATTGACGAGGACGCTGCTCTCCATATCCAGAAAGTCCGCCAGCATCCGGTCATTCAGCTCTGGTGCCAGAATCTGCACGAAGCTGACCGCGCCCAGCTTTTTGCCCATGCGGAACATCCTGCCGGTCTTGAACTCAAAGGAGCTGGGCGCGATAAAGTCCTTGGTGGACAGCCCGGAGGGAGCCAGCCAGTCCCACGAAAAGCGGAACGGCTCCTGCTCGTCCATCCGCAGAATGTCGTGCATGATGTGCAGGCGCTCAAAGCCGTTCAGCGGCGCAGCCACAACGCCCAGCCGCTTGAAGTTGTTCAGAAGATCGGTTTCGATGCGCTCCAGACGGGGCTTTGCCGCGCGGAGGTTGTCGGCTTCAATGCCGAAAGTGAGATACTTGGTCTTAATGAGGCCGTTGTTGCCGCGGGCAAGCTGATTTTGCAGCATACCGGCGTACTCGGCGCGGATGCCGTCAAATTCATCCCCGCAGGGCGGAATGGAAATGCTCCGTGCAAAGGTTTCCTGCGAAGCCGAGAGGTTCACAAAGGAAAGCTGAAACTGCACGGAGCTGTCAAAGTAGTTCAGGAAATCGCACCACGCCTCGAAGATGGCGGTCTTGTCCTCGTTCTGCGAAAGCTGGTAGTTGATGTCCTGATATTGGATCGTTTTGGTGTAGCGCGTATCGGTCACACGACAGATGCCGTCCGGCCACATACGCTGATACGGGATGCTGTCCTGCGCCGATTTTTCCTTCTTATCCGTTCGGTTCGCTCTTGCGATGGCGGCTTCGATCTGTTTTCGTTCGGCGCGGGTCAGCTTTTTCTTTTCGGACAATTTGATACACCTCCCGGTCTAACTGGTTTTGCCGCTCCAGAACGGCATAAAAATTGTTGGTCTTATACGGGCGCTGCTTTGGCCTCTGGAAGCACACGCGGTAGATGTTGCGGATGACGACCTCCAACGGCTGACCGTTTTTTTCATACATGGCGAACAGCATAGCCGGGATCATCACCACCATCATTACCATGGCGGCGGGGCTGGTGCCGATGCTGCCCTTGAGCAAGAAGAAAAGCGGTACGCCGATGAGCGCGCCGCTTCCAAAGCAGATAAGCTGCCGTTTCGTGAGGTTGAATAATACCTTGGTCTTAACTTTGGTTAAGTCCTTCGGGACGTTGACATAGGCCATAGAAATCCCCCTTTACAAGAGCTTTTCATATCGAAGTTTCATCTGCGCCGGGTACAAAGCGGAGGCGGGCTTGCGGCTGCCTGTCCAGCATTTGCCGCCTGCCATGCCTGCACAGCTCCAGCCAGCGGCGCGGAGGCTGCTGCCATTCTCGCTATCCAGCGTATAGGTGATGATCTTGCGGTATCCCATTGCCTTTGCCGCCCGCGCAGATGCGGCATAGAGAATACTGCAAGCGTTTCTCTCGCCGGTGGTACAAAGACGATTGACTTCCAATGTCCAGCCATCATCCAGATACCGGCTTACCGGACGGCCTACGATTGCAACGCCAACAAGCTCTCCATCCTTGGCACAGCCGATGGAAAACTTATGCCCAGCAGTTGCCTTGTGGTGCCGGTGATGCGCATTAACAAAAGCGTTCGCTGTTGCAAGGGTAACGGGCGTGAGCGTCAGCATAGTATCACCCCCGTTAATGTGCATTGAACACAGACTTGGCAAGGCTGCTGGTTTTGAACAGGCAGAAGCACAGCAGCACCGTGTAGCCCATGCAAGTCCAGATGGCGTAGATGATGTCATCTACAAGCGCGATGTTCTGCACCAAAACCGCGTAAATGGCAACGCAGACGATAATCAAAAACGCTTGGAAGCCCAGTGCCAGCAGGGAGCGGATGTAGTTCTGCCCCATGCCGCCCCATTCCTTGCCCATCATGGTCGCCATCGGAATTGGGGCAACAGAGGTGACGAGATATATTTCAATCATTCTTCCGAATGTGATAATGAAAATGCAGATGGTCAGCGCCCACATGGTAATGCCAACAAACAGCGACTGGAACCATAGGCCGAAGAGCGGCCCCAGTTCCATTTCCATCAGCCGATCCTCAATGCCCACCATGACGCTTAAAATGTTGATGCTGGTGTCGCCGATAATCAGCCCGGAGGCGCTGGCAACGACGCTTTGGGCGGCATCGAACACGCCCATCACAATCGTCCATGTGTTTGTTACGATCAGGACAGCGGCAGCGGACTTGAACGCCCACTTGAAGAATATCCATGTGTCCATGTCGTTGAGGTTATTTTTGTCGGTAATGAGCTGGATCAGCTCCAGCGTCATCACAAAGGCGAGAATTGCGCCTGCGATGGGGACGATCACGGTTTCCGACAGGTTTTGTATCATGCTGAAAATGCTGCCATTCCATGCCTGCGGCGATAAGCCCACCTGACCGGAGATCTCGGCAACCTTTTGATTGGTCGCATCGAACATCCCGGACAGATTGCTCACGATACCGCCGATGAGCATTTCTTTCAGCCATTCCGTGATCTTATCCCATAAGAAATCCATAGGGTTGCCCTCCTTTCGGGAGGATGCCGCCAGAAAGCGGCACCCTCCGTGGATTTATGGGAAGCAAACGAGCTGCCTGATTAGCCGAACAGACCGGACAGCAGCGGCACGAGGGTAATGCCAATCAAAGCCACCCCGCCACCGGCCATCAGCTGCTTCATGCCCTGAGATTTAGCACCAGATAGCCATAGGTAAGCATTTGATATGATCTCCAGCTTTTCCCCGGCTCCACACCGTGCGTGCAGCTTTCACCGCACACGGCGTTCCATCGAATTTGGTCATACAGGGCTTGCGACACTTTGTGTGTGCTTCTTTTGCCAAATTCGACTTGTGGCCTTTCCTCCACCGTTTACTTTTTCACGGCTTCATAGGTACTACGCCACTACTTTCACTGAAACAAAGAATGGTTATTGCCTTCTCACGAAGGTATTCCCATCCACCATCTCGCAGCCTTGCAACAGGCTAAATGTTTTCAGCTTCCTGCGTTCCGATATTTCTATCATGGGCCGCATTTAGGTTCTTCCTCTAAGCCTGTATTCAATTCTTTACGAATCGTGCCGCCTGTAACGGCACATGGACTTTCATAACAACCATTTTTACTTGTCCACGAATACCTCCGTATAAGGAGTACCACCGTTTCGATGGCATCAACGTTTAGACTTGTACATTCAGAAGTTCGTCAGTATTTCCATACATACTAACCATGTGCGGCTGACACCCGGCATATAGGATGCGCTATCCACCTCTGGACAGCTTTCGATTTCAGCCTTGCAGCCAAAACTACGGCATCTCTCTGCCGACTTCACCGAGCTTCTGACAATCGGCGGTTGCGCACCTATGCCAGTCGGAGTATTAGTGTGGACGCTTCGGGGCGTTACCCCCTCATTTCATCCATCGAAATATCAGTTCTCCAAGGTTTTGGACTTCATTCGTCCTTCGACCTGTGCCTGACCTTTTCAGTCAGGAACGCATCGCACGGTTGTCGTTGCCGTAGCCCTCCAGCAGATTGATCGCACCCCAAATGCCGAGGCCAGCGCCCAGCGCCACAACGAGGGTCTGAAGAACACCAACAGCAGAATTAAAGAAAGCCATAAATAGTACCTCCGAAAAATATGTTTTAGATTTTGGAGGGTACATTTCTTCCACGAAGTTTCATCGAGTCGTTGTCAAATTAGACTGCCGCCGTCAGGCGACAGGTTCACCGGAAAGGTCTGCCTGATACACCTCAACTGCATCATCCGGCTTGAGCTTGAGGCGATGGGACAGAAAACGCTCTATGTCAAAGGCGTATTTCTTGTCATAATCCGCTGTGTAGCGGTAGAGGGGATGCTTGGTGAGATCATATTTGTTGGACAGAAACGGGCGGACGCCGCGAAGCTGCAAGATGCACTTGCCGCCATCCAGCACGGCAAGCTCATCTACGCTCATCAGCTCCTTGCCCAATTTCTGATAGTTCAGCGAATGGGAAACCTCGCGGCCACGGCTCTCGCCGGTGTTATAGCTGTCGATGGTTTCCTTGCCCAGCGCCGCCGCCAGCTCTTTCAGCGTACCGGGTTCCTTTCCACCCAAAAAGATGGAACAGTCCATGTTGCCGATGATCGTATCCGCGCTGTCTTTATACAGGGCTTTAAGCTGGCTCTGTGCCTGCAAGACAAGGCAGCAGGAGATTTCTCTGGAACGGATCGTCGCAACCAGCTTTTCAAGTCGCGGTATCTGCCCGATATTCGCGGCCTCGTCGATCAGGCAGCGGACATGAACCGGCAAGCGTCCGCCGTACACATCATCTGCCTTTTCGCAAAGCAGATTGAAAAGCTGGGTATAGCACATGGAAATGAGAAAGTTAAAGGTATCATCCGTGTCGGACATGATGATGAACAGGGCGGTTTTCCGGTCGCCCAGCGTGTCCAGTTGCAGCTCGTCATAGGCCGTCAATTCCCGCAGCTCCTGAATGTCAAAGGGAGCAAGCCGTGCGCCGCAGGAAATAAGTATGCTTTTCGCGGTCTTGCCGGCACTTAGCTTGAATTTGGCATATTGGCGGACGGCGAAGTGGTCTGGCTTCCGCTTTTTCAGCTCCTCGAACATCAAGTCTACCGGATTTTTGAAGTCCTCATCGTCCTCGCGCACCTCCATCGCATTGATAAACTCAATGAGCGTGGAGAAGTTCTGTTCCTCCACCGGCGCTTCATAGTGGATGTACCCGATAAGGGCGGTATAGAGCAGCGTTTCTGCTTTCTGCCAGAAATCGTCCCCGGCCTTGCCCTCACCCTTGGTGTTGGCGATCAGCGTCGTGACCAGCTTCAAAATGTCCTTTTCCGAGTGGATGTAGGCGAACGGATTATAGTGCATGGACTTCTTGAAGTTCAGGGAATTGAGTATCTTGATCTGATACCCATTCTTTTGCAGAACATGGCCGCAGGAAACCACGATGTCCCCTTTGGGATCGGTGACAACGAAGCTGGTGGGATAGGTTTTTGATGTGCATTGGAGCAGATTGGGCTTCAACCAAAAGCGGGTCTTGCCCGAACCGCTGCCGCCGACGATTAGGACATTTTTGTTCCGCGCCGTTTTTGGGTCTTTGGGGCGGCTGTTCATCGTCAGCCGCTCCGTCTGCGTGAGAATGATGTTGTTCTCAAATGCGGGATCGACGTAGGGCTTGATGTCCTTTTCGTTGCCCCAGCGGGCGCTGCCGTACTCCAGATTTTTGCGGAATTTCTTGGCATTTTTGCCCTTGATATAGACCGCCAGCCGAATAGCGATGGCGGCGGCAACGCCCACGCACAGGTCAATGGGATGAAAGCTGGGGGCAAGGGAGTGAAACGCCGTGTTCAGGCCGGTCATAATGTTCAGCAGCTTCGCGGAAGCGTCCGAACCGGGAGCCAGCCGCACCGCCTCGCTGACCTTGGTGGCCAGCAGTGCGATGAACACATACGGAATATTGGGAAGAATGAGCTTTTTGACGTTGACTTGCTTCATCGTTCCAGCTCCTTCCGCTTGGTTCTGTCCACCACAGCCGCCTGAATGAGCGACTTGAAGTGTTGCAGCTTTTCCAGTACCGAGGGGCGTTCCGCCTTTCTGACCTGCTTGGCGGTATATTCCTTGAACGCGGCGGTCATGGCGTCGGCGTCCGGCGCTTTGAAGAACACCATGTATCGCTTTTCACCCTTGACCTTGAATGGAGCGAAGTCAATGCCATACTTCCGGGCAATCCGGTTGAATGAGCCGATATTCTGATCGGTGACTTCAATGCTCTGCAATCCCTTATCCTTGGCGGCAAGCTGCTTGACGGTCATTTTCCCGTGGGGATTGGCCTTGCTGTACTGATGCTTCTGGCGGTCGTTTTTCAGCTGCTCCAGCAGCTTGGCAACGGCTTTGCGAAATTCCTGTTCGCCCAGCTTTCCGCAGGAGATCATCAGGGATACGATTCTCTGTTCAACTTCTTCCTGCATGACTTATCACGCTCCTTTCCTCCGATTTGCAGGGAGAATGCCGGGACACTAAGGCGGTACCACCAGCCGGTGCAGAAGATGCTCATTCATTTCTGCGCCCCTGTCCCTTGACGGTCAGGATGCCGTCCAGCGTGGTGGCGGTGATCCGCAGGCGCTCGGCCACGGCGATGTCGTTTTTCACGCTTTCATTCACGGTGCCGCCGCAAACCACCAGCACACGAGCGCGGCGCAGATACTCCCGCGCCATGTCGATGCAGTCCTTGTGCTCCTGCGGAATCTCATCGCGTAGGAACAGCGGCAGAAACAGCGTGGGGCAGACGGGCGAAAAGCCCGCGTCATAGACCGCCCTGCAATACTTGGCGGCATTTTCGGTGTTCTCAAACTCGTTCTCGCTCCACGGAGCGGTGATGTAGGCAAGGGGGCGTTTCATCGGTATCAAATCCTTTCTCCCGGAATCGGGCATGAAAAATGACGGCCTTTAGGGGCCGCCGTGAAAATCGTGATTGACCAGCATGGCGTAGTGGTTGTCGATGGTGGAAACGGAATTGAACAGCGCCGCCATGAGATAGGCTTTCGTATTCCAAACGCGGGTGGTGTTCTCGCGGATACCGTCCATGACCTTTTCGATGTGCATGGAGGTAATCTTTTCAAAGCGCTGTTGCACGAAGCCGGTGGGATACTCCGCATCCCGCCCGATCTTGACCGTGGGGCTGCGGTTCATAGCGACCTCCAGCATAATCTCCACCAGCTCATCAAGCTGCATCCGGTCATACTGCTGACAGAGAATGTCGTATTCGATTTGCTCTCTGATCTCCGCTTTTTTCTCAAATCCGTCCGTCATTCCGTCCGCCGCAGGCAGAAAGAATGAATAAGTGCTTGATAGATCAGTATTTGATTTTTGAGTATTAGATTTCTTAGTATTTAATTGCGCGGGATTATCCGTATCCGGTGCCTCCGTATCCGGGTTATCCAGATACGGGTTTTCCGTATCTGGTAAAGTCGTATCCGGTGGAGAGGGCTTTCGGGGCTTCTCGAAGATGGTGTACTCCGTGTCGGAAATGCGCCCGTCCTTGCCGCGAAGCTGACGGCGGATGATGTAGCCCGCCAGCTCCAGCTCCTTGAGCGTTTTCCCGATGGCGTCCACGCCCTCCTTGCAGATCGCAGCCAGCCCCCGCGTGGTGTAATTCCACTCGTCGGGGAGGGAGAGCATCATGGAGAGCAGCCCCTTGGCTTTCAGGGAAAGATTGCTGTCTTTCAGGTGATGGTTGCACATCACCGTGTAATCCCGCGTCCGTTCAACGCGAAATACAGCCATATTGCTTCAATCCTTTCCGCAGAATGGTCAGGCTGTTTGACCGTCCTCCTTGGCAAATCGCTCGTCCAGCCGCTCCACGCTCCAGTTCTGCTTGAACTGTCCCAGCGGGCCGGTGCCGAACTGCGCCAGCGCACGGCGATCCAGCTCCAGCAGCTTTTCCCACAGCTCCGGGTGATGCTTTCGCAGCTTCCGCAGCTCGTCGATGCGCTGGAACGGACAGCACCAGCAGGACGCGCGGTGGTAAATCTCATACAGCCCGCCGAAGTCAAAGCCACGGTCGTAACAGGCTTGGAGCGCCTGCGCCTCCGTGATGCCCCATTCCACGAGGGGATACCGCTCATCCTTGCAGCGCCACGCTTCATCGGCGGCGATACCGACATAGTGGATCGCGCCCAGCTCGCCTTTGAGCCGGTTGACCTCCTTGGTGATGAGGTGCGTTTTGAGCTGCCCGGTACACCAGCGGACGCGGATTCCCGGCCAGCCGTTGCCGTAGGGCGGGATGCCCAGCTTTGCACGGTTTTCCAGACTGCGGGGCTTCTGCTTGGGTTCGTCGAACATCAGGTATTCAAAGCCCTTGGGATGCCGCAGCGTGGTGATATGGATGCCGCGCTCCCGGAAAAGATGCTCGTCCAGTTTGGCAAGGTGTTCATACATTTCCGGGAACTCCATGCCGGTGTCCGCTGACAGCACCATGTCGATGGGCATATCCCGTTCGATCATCAAAAGCAGCATGGCGGTACTGTCCTTGCCACCGGATAGGCTGACGGCGTGAAACTGCTTGCCGTTTGCGTTCTGAATGGTTTCCCGCATGGGGAAGCCGCTCCGTTTTCACTCCTTTCCCACATCACAGCTCATAGATGGGCTGCTCGTGTTCGTAGTAGGGATCGCACAGGGCGGCAAGCTCGGCCACCAAGTCCTCCAAATCCAGAGAAATCTCGCTGTCTGCCCAATCGCTGCCCTTGTAGACGCGATACTCGGTGACGTATTCGCCTTCTCCGGCGTTCACGCTGAATTTGGCAACGACGGCAAAGCCCATATCCTCCAGCAGCCACAGCTCCATCGACCGGGCGGCAAACACCGCGCCGATATAGCTGTCGCCTACGTCCTCATAGAGAAGCGTCGCTCGCTGCTTGAACAGCTCCGAGCTGCGATAGTCCAAGCTCAGCGCATTTTTGCCGTCTGCGCGGTAGGCATAGACCGTTTCAGCCTTGTTCCAAACGGCTTGCAGCAGGGCGTGATAGTCAATGTTTTCCAGAAACTCGTCGATCTCCGTTTCCGTGTAGCCGACCTCCGTACCCTTGCGGAACAGCGTGGTCAGCGCTTTTTCCAGCTCAGTTACTCTGCTCATGGTAATTCCTCCAATCATTTTAGTGACGCCGCTTTTTCCGGTCAGGGAGGATATGCCCCTCAATGACGGCGGCGTGTTTGCGGATTTTGATTTCTCCGCGCCTCTCAGATGCCTGCGCCTTGGCGTATCCCACATCGGAGAGGAACAGCCGCAGCCGTTCGCCCTTTTCACCCACAGGGGATTTCCACGACAGGACATCGAAAATAATCATGTGGCGGGTTTCGTCCATAAAGCGCTCCAGCGCAAGGATGCTGTGACCGCCGACAAAATCATCAGCGTTCATATTCGGCACCTCGCGCTCTGATCTGAAAGGCGGCAAGCCCGTAACGGGCGATCAGAGTGGCGTTGACGATCAGGCGCAGCGCCTCCGGGTCAATGACCTCCGGTTCCGCCAAGTCCGCCATCGTGACAGCCTCTGTCTTGTCGCAGAGGTCGCGCGCTGCCATGAACAGTGCGTAGTTGTGCGGCGAGGTGTTTTTCAGCACCGCATAGCCAAAATCGATCCCGTCCTTGCAGAAGCAATTTGCCGTGCGGCGGTAAATGTCGTCGTTGGAGGTCAGCAGGTACATGGCCGCATAATAGGCGTTGGTATCCCTGCGGCGGCGGTAGCCCTGCACGGCGCATTGATACTGCATTCGGCGCTCATGCTGCTCGTTGCTCCAAAGGCTTCCGGGATAGTGCTTGATCAGCAGGTTCAGGCGCTGGAACAGGCGGCGTTCATGGGGAAATGTCTCTAAGACTGCCTCGCGGTAGCCGACCACACCGGCCTCGATGCGCTCGGCCAGCCACGGGCAGCGCAGGGCGGTACAGCCCAGCTTTTTCACATACTCGGTACAGAGCTGGCAGCTCACATCCTTGGGGGTATATTTGAATGTGTTGATATACATGGCGTCCTCCTTTTGGCATGAAAATAGCGGACAAACAAACTGCTTGTCCGCTCAACGGCTCTGGTCGCGCTGGCGCTTTTTCTGCCATGCGTCCAGTAATTTGAAGATGGTGTTCTCAATCTGGAATGGGGTATAGGAACGCGGGAAGTATTTGCGGAGCTTTTCACCGGAAAGGGTAATGTCGTTTTTCTCCGGTTTCTTCTGCTCCATCATAATGGAGAGCATGGTGTCCTCGTTCAGCTCGCCGCTCTGACTGAGCTTTTTCATCCGCTGCGCCTGCGAGAGCGAGGGGGTGGCTTGTTCGCTGTCGATGGTTTCCAGAAGCAGCCCCTGCTCCTTGGGTGTCAGCGCCGCAAGCTGATAGGCGGGACTGAGGGCGATTTTCTTCTCGTCCACCATCTGCTGAAGCTCCGGGACTAACTGCGTCAAGGCGATGTAGTTGCGGATGGTATCTCCGCTCACACCGGCATCCTGACCAACTTCATCATCGCTGCGGAACTTCGCCGAAATTTTCGGCGAAGTCAGATCCGTTCGTGCGCCCTGCCGCTTGATGGCCTCCATCTTCATCTTGTAGGCTTTGGCGCGTTCGGAGGGGAGAATGTTCTCCCGCTGAAGGTTGCTGTCCACCATGATGATGGTGGCAGCGTCCCGGTCAATGTCGCGGACAATGACGGGCATGGTGGCCAGCCCAGCCAGCTCACAGGCGTGTTTGCGGCGGTGGCCTGCAATCAGTTCATAGCCGCCGTCCTCCCGTCGCCGTGCCAGTGCGGGGACGAGGACGCCGTATTCCTTGACGCTTTCGGCGGTTTCCTGCATGGACGCATCCTCTCGCACCTGAAAGGGGTGATCCGGGAACGGGTGCAGCTCGGAGAGCGGAATCTGAACAACTACTTCCTGCTGCGGTTTCGGCTTTTTGGATGGCGCGGGCTTTTTGCCCGGTTCTTTCTGCGCTGTTTTTTCAGTCATCGTGCTCCTCCTGTCGGCATCTGATTTTGGGTACAAAAAAAGGACATTTCTTCTTTTCAGAGGAAATGTCCTGATTTCTTGGACGGGCTGACAGCCCGCCCAAACGGTATTTTATTTTTGTCGTTACTATAACACCCCCTACGATATAACTACTTCGCGGCTCGATTTTTCGGTTTGGAAAAGGATGAAAAACCTTGCCAGATAACCGAAAACCCTTGATATACGGGGCTTTTCCGGTTTGTCGTAATTATACCGTAAGGGCACACCTTCGCCACCATGGCCCTGCAAAACGGCGTGGATGTAAAAACCGTGTCCTCGATGCTCGGTCACTACTCCGCAGGCTTCACGCTGGACACCTACGCCCACGTCACCACCGGCGCACAGCTCAAGGCGGCGCAAACGATGGGCAATATCCTATCCCGTGCTGTCTGATGGTTTCCGCTATCCGCTCCCGTTGGGGTCAGCGTTTGGGTCAGAAAAAAGCAGCGGGAGAAAACAACAACTTATGCAAACAAAAAGACCCGAAGCCTTACGGTTTCGGGTCTTTTTGGCACGCCGTGAGGGATTCGAACCCCCGGCCTTCTGGTCCGTAGCCAGACGCTCTATCCAGCTGAGCTAACGGCGCGTGTCTCTTGACGACTTTGCTATAATACCACGGTCTCCCAGAAAATGCAAGTCTTTTTTTCAAAAAATCCAAAATTTTTTTTGGATGGCCTGTTCAGCGAAAGCTGATGGGATTCTGTGGCGCCGTATAAGGAACTTTTCCCCGGGAATACTGTTTTTATCCAAGTGACGGAGGCAGTAGTGGAATGCAGGGAAAAGTGGAGATCTGCGGCATCAACACCGCCAAGCTGGAGGTTCTGAAAAACGACGAAATGACGGAGCTTCTGCGGCGGACCAAGGAGGGAGACATGGCCGCCCGGGAAAAGCTCATCCGAGGCAACCTGCGGCTGGTGCTGTCGGTGCTCCAGCGATTTGCCAGCCGGGGCGAGAACATGGACGACCTGTTCCAGGTGGGCTGTATCGGCCTCATCAAGGCCGTTGACAACTTCGATATCAACCAGCCGGTGCGCTTTTCTACCTACGGCGTTCCCATGATCGTGGGGGAGATCCGGCGGTATCTCCGGGACAACAGCGCCATCCGGGTGTCCCGAAGCCTGCGGGACACGGCGTACAAGGTCCTCCAGGCCCGGGAGCGTCTGCTGCGCCAGAGCCAGCGGGAGCCTACTGTGGAGCAGCTGGCCCAAGAGCTGGCCATCCCCCGGGAGGAGGTGGTGCTGGCCATGGACGCCATCGTGGACCCGGTGTCCCTGTACGAGCCCATATACTCCGAGGGCGGCGACACGGTATGCGTCATGGACCAGGTCAGCGACCGCCGCTGCACCGACGAGAGCTGGATCCAGCGCATTGCCCTGAAGGACGCCATCAGCCGCCTGACGCCCCGGGAGCGCAGCATTCTGATGATGCGCTTCAACCAGGGAAAGACCCAGATGGAGGTTTCGGCGCAGATCGGCATATCCCAGGCCCAGGTGAGCCGCCTGGAAAAGGGTGCCATCCGCGCCATCAAGAAGGAGCTGTAGCGCATACCGTCTCCCCTGCCCTGCCCGGCAGTCCATCTGCCGCAGGAATATCAAAAGGGCCTGCTGCCTGCACTTTGCAGACGGCAAGCCCTTTTGGCTGCTTGAACGATATTATGCCCTTCTGCGGCGCTTGCGGCGGAATTTATCCAGCACGCCGGTGACGATGCCCCGCTCGTAGCGGTTCATGCCGAACAGCCACAGGCTGGCGGCGTAGACAGCCACGAACACGCAGCCCCAGATGAGAATATCCAGATACCCGGACACCGGAGCCAGCACGGCGATAAGCACCGCCACGATGGCGGGTACCAGCATGGACGGCAGCAGCCGGGCGATGCGGACCCAGAACCAGCGGACATCCAGGCCCACATGGCGGCGGAAATACCAGTTGATGGGAAGGACGTTCCCCACCACCGTGATAAACAGGATGGACCCGGCCACGCCCACCAGGCCGCCGTATTTGCACAGGGGGATCATCAGCCCCACATTAACGGCGGCGGCGGCCAGATAGACCCAGGCCCGGAACCGGTGCATATTCTTGGCCCGGAGGATCTCCAGCCCCACAAACTGGATGGCGGAGACGATGGTGCTGGCAAACAGCAGCAGGGCCACGGGATAGTCCACGGCAAACTGCTCCTTGCCGCCGGCCCACAGGATCACAAAGGGACGGCCCACCGCCACGAAGCCCAGGAACACCGCCATCAGCATGATGAACTGCAGGCGTCCGGCCTTGGTCATCAGCCGGGTCAGCTCCCGGTTGGAGTCGCCCTCCGCCACCATCCGATGGACCCGGGGGATCAGCACATTGGAGATGGCCATGGCAAAGGACAGATAGTACACGTTCAGCTGGTTGGCGCTGTAGTACACGCCGGACAGCTCCGCGCCGTGGATCCAGGTGGTCATCAGGGTGCCGATGCCGTAGTTCAGCTGGTCCACCACCACCGCCAGGAAAATGTAGAACGTGAAGCCCATCATGTTCTTCATCAGCGGCAGGTCGTAAGTCCGGAAGGACACCGGCATTTTCAGCACCGCGAAGCAGTAGGCCATATACGTCAGGCCGCACACGATGGTCAGCACCAGCGAAAGCGTGGCAATGGCCGGGGAGCGGAAGCCCAACAGCAGCAGGGGAATGGAGATCAGCGGACTGAGCACGGATTTGGCCATGGTGACAGCCTTCAGGAACAGATACCGCTCGTGGATGTTCACATGGGACTCAAAAACGCTGAAGGGGAAGGACAGAGCCGCGTTTAGGGTCATGATCCGCAGGAGCTTTGCGCCCAGGGCCAGTTCCTCCGGGGCCCACTTGGTGCCGAACACCATCTGGGGATGGGCGGCCAGAAAGAAGCCCAGGGCCAGCAGCACCAGTCCCAGCAGCGACAGGGTCACCAGGAACATGCCGTTGAGCTTTGCCATTTCCCGCCGGTCCTTGGCCACCTTGGCCTGGGAATAGTAGCGGATATAGGCGCTGCCCAGGCCCATGCTCAGCAGCAGCAGGTAGGAGATGATGGGCCCCACCGCGCCGTATACACCGTATTCCGTTTCGCCCAGCCGGCCCAGCATAATGGGCGTATAGATCAGCGAGATCAGCGTGCTCAGGCCCATGGACACATAGGACAGCACCGCTCCCAGCCGCACTTGATTCACTTGCAAGGGTCCACCCTCTTTCTGCATATCCGAGTTATTATACCGGGTTTTCCGGGCTATGTAAAGAGTCCGTCAAGTGAATTCATGAAAATGTCACAAACTGGGGCAGGCTGGGACAGGCTGAGACAAGCCGGGACAAACCGGGACAAGCCGGGGTCATGCGCGGAAATAGCCGTACAGCTCGATGATGGCGAAAAGGATGTTCAGCAGGCCGAAGGCGAAGATCAGGGTCACGGCGGCCTTCTGGCCGGAGCGGCTGCGGTCCATGCCGGAGGCCAGCAGGAGCATGGCCCCCGCCAGAGCCAGAGCCGAGACACCGGGGATATACACCACCGCCAGCTGCCGCAGCAGCCAGAAGATCACGGCCACGGCCAGCAGGAGCATGGATAATCTGCGCTTGGTTTCCAATTTCATGAAAAACCTCCTGATTTTTTCCTATTAGTCTACCGAATTTTCCCGGGAAATACAAGGGCCTTTGTTGAATTTTCATAAATTTGCAGAAAAATGGCACGGCTTACGCCGTGCCGCCGCGTGTCAAAAAAGCCTCACAGAGTTTGCCATTCGCAGACTGCAAGCCTTTTGTCTAAAAAGGGCGTTGCCCTTTTTGGACAATTAGCGGCACGGCATAAGCCGTGCCGCTATCCGTGCAGCAAGCCGGTTATTCCGGGTCGTAGGCGATGGTTACCATCCGGCAGGCGGCGCACCGCTGGGCCGGAACGTGGTCCGTTTCCGAGTGGGGGGCCTTTCCCAGAAGCAGGAAGCCCGGGCAGCCCACGGCCGCGCCCATGGGACGGTTCTCCGTCACCCAGCACACGCCGCCTCGGCCCATAGCCCGGACGAAGCCGGACTGCATCTCGTTTCCACAGCAGGGACATTTCATGGTAGGTACCTCCTCTTGCTCATTATGCTTTATACTTTCCATCATATGATATATATTGCTATTATATTACCATAAATACAATATATAAATGTGAACAATGTAAGAACAAATCATAAAAAATATGTAAAAAAATTATAAAATGACAGCCACTTGCGGACAAGCGGCTGTCACTTTTGACGGAATATTACTTTTGGCTGGGCATTTTCCAGGCTTGATGGTCGGTGTGAAGCAGATGGTGAGACACGTCGCTGAGGGGCTTTTTCATGAACTCCCGATACAGCTCGTGGACCTCGGGATTCTCGTGGGAGAACCGGGAGGGGGCGGCCTTGTCGATGTTCCACAGGACGCTGCCGCGCTTTTCCGCCAGCTCCACGCCGTCGTGGATGGGCTGACCGCCGCCGCCGGCGCAGCCGCCGGGACAGGCCATGATCTCCACGAAGTCATAGCGCACCTCGCCCCGCTCCAGGGCGGTCATGAGCTTGCGGGTGTTCAGCAGGCCGCTGGCCACCGCCACGGACACCGGTCCGGCCCCGGGGATATCGAACTTGGCTTCCTTCCAGCCGTCCATGCCCCGGACGTCACGGAAGGCGTCGGGATCGGGATTTTGGCCGGTGACAAGGTAGTAGGCGCTGCGCAGGGCCGCGTCCATGACGCCGCCGGTGGCGCCGAAGATCACCGCCGCGCCGGTGCCGCTGCCCAGAGGGCTGTCAAAGGGCGTCTCATCCAGGACGGCGGGGTTGATCTGCTCACCCCGGAACATCCGGACGATCTCACGGGTGGTCAGCACCACGTCCACGTCCGGGTCGCCGCAGGCGTCCCGCATGGTGGGCAGGGCCGCCTCGCTCTTTTTGGCGGTGCAGGGCATGATGGACACCACGAAGATGTCGTGGGGGTCCACCCCCAGCTTCTTGGCGAAGTAGCTCTTGGCCACGGCACCGAACATCTGCTGGGGACTCTTGGCAGTGGACAGATGGCTGACATACTTGGGGAACTGGGTTTTGACGAACCGCACCCAGCCGGGGCAGCAGGAGGTAAACATAGGCCAGGTGTACTGATCCCGGTGGGTAAAGCGCTCCACAAACTCGCTGCCCTCCTCCATGATGGTCAGGTCGGCGGTGAAATTGGTGTCGAATACATAGTCAAAGCCCATTTGCTTCAGGGCGGTGACCATGCGCTGGGCAGTGGCGTACTCGGGCTTCAGGTGGTAGTATTCCGCCCAGGCGGCCCGGACCGCCGGGGCCATCTGGACCACGGTGATCTTCTTGGGGTTGGCCAGGGCGTCGAACACCCGGCCGGTGTCGTCGTGCTCCTGCAGACCGCCCACGGGGCAGTGGGTCATGCACTGGCCACAGAAGGTGCAGTCGGAGTCTGCCAACGTCCTGGCCCCGGACACGCCGATGGTGGTGCGGGTACCGGTGCCCATCAAATCCCAGATGTGCATGCCCTGGATCTTGTCGCAGACCTGGATGCAGCGCATACAGCGGATGCAGCGGTTTTCAAACCGCACCACGGGGGTGCTGAAATCCGGCTCAATGGGCCGCAGGTCCTTGATGTAGTGGTTGCCCAGCAGGTTATAGTCGTTGGTGAGCTGCTGGAGCTTGCAGTTGCCGCTGCGGGTACACTTGGGACAGCGGATGTCGTGCTGGGCCAGCAGCAGCCGCAGATTCACCCGGCGGGCTTCACGGACCCGGGGGGAGTTGGTGTGGACCACGATGCCCTCGGCCACCTGGGTGTCGCAGGCGGCCACCAGGCGCTGCTCCCCCTCCACCTCCACCATGCAGATGCGGCAGGCGCCGATCTCGTTGATGTCCTTCAGGTAGCACAGGGTGGGAATATCCAGGCGCACGGAGCGGGCGGCCTCCAAAATGGTGGTGCCCTCCGGCACGGTGACGGTTCTGTTGTCGATGGTCAGCGTTACCATTTGATATCTCGACCTCCTCTGAAAATGCCGTAGCCAAAGTGATCGCACCGCAGGCAGCGGGAGGCCTCGGTGACGGCGCCCTCCTCGGTGAGACCGCACTCGATGTCCTCAAAGTCGCACTTGCGCTCACAGGCCTGGCGCTCGGTGGTGTTGATGCGCCCGTGGGGCGGGCGGTTGTTCAGCCGGGGAGCCGGGATGTCCACGTCCACCCGGATCTCATGGTGGAAGCCCAGGTGCTCGTCGATGTTGGCGGCAGCCACCTTTCCGGCGGCAATGGCCCGGATGGCGGTGGCGGGGCCTGTGACGCAGTCGCCGCCGGCAAAAATGTTGTCCATATCGTTGACCTGACCGGACAGGGCGGCCACCAGCCGTCCGCCGCGGGTAATGGGCACGCCGGCCTGGTCAAAGCCCTGGATCTCGATGCCCTGGCCGATGGCCACCACGATGATATCCGCCGGGATGCGCACCTGGTCCAGGGCGGCCTTGTTGGGCTTGGGACGCCCGGAGCTGTCCACATCGCCGATGATCTGGGGCTGGACCCACAGAGCCCGGGCCACGCCGTCCTCGTCGGCTTCAATGCGGACGGGAGCTGCCAGGGTCATCATCTCCGCCCCCTCGGCGGTGGCCCCTGCCACCTCGTCGGGCAGGGCCGTCATATCCTCCAGGCGGCGGCGGTACACACAGCTGACCTTGCTGGCTCCCAGACGGATAGAACTACGGGTGACGTCCATAGCCACGTTGCCGCCGCCGATGACCACCACCTGCTTGCCGGTGAAGTCGGGCATCACGTCGTCGCCGATGGCCTTGAGCATCTCCACGGCGGACATGACGTTCCTGCTGTCCTCGCCGGGAATGCCGGTTTTCTTGTCCTGGTGGGCGCCGATGGCGATGTAGATGCAGTCAAACTGCTTCTCCAGCTCCTCCAGCCAGATGTCCCGGCCGATGCGGACGTTGGTGCGGACCTCGATGCCCAGGGACAGGATGGAGTCGATCTCGGCGTCCAGCTTCTCCCGGGGGAAGCGGTAGCTGGGGATGCCGTAGCGCAGCATGCCGCCCAGCTTGCTGCATTCCTCGAAAATGGTGACCTTATGGCCCATCAGGGCCAGGTAATAGGCGCAGCTGAGGCCGCTGGGGCCGCCGCCCACGATGGCCACGGTCTTGCCGGTGGCCGGGGCGCAGGGGGGATTGGGCACCACGCCTGCGTGGTCCACGGCATACCGCTTCAGGCCCCGGATGTTGATGGGATCGTCGATCATATTCCGGCGGCAGCGGGCCTCGCAGGGATGCTCACAGATGTAGGCGCAGGCGGTGGGCATGGGGTTGTCTTTGCGGATCAGGCGCACGGCGTCGGCGTAGCGCCCGGCTCCCACCAGGGCCATGTAGCCCGGGATATCTACCCCTGCCGGACACAGGGCAACGCACGGCACGGGATTCTGGAGGCTTGCCAGGCACCGGTGGTGCTGCGCGTGCTCCTCATAGTCGTCCCGGAAGCCCTCCAGGCCGTCCACCACCAGGCGGGCGGCGTCCCGGCCGATGGCGCAGTCGGCGGTGTCCACGATGCTGCGGGCAGTTTTCTCGATGATGCGGACGGTGTCCATGTTGGCGGTGCCGTCCAGCACCTGGGAAATGAGCTTGGTCAGCTGGCCCAGGCCGATGCGGCAAGGAACGCACTTGCCGCAGGTCTGGGCGTGGCACAGCTGCAGAAACGACAGAGACATTTCCACCGGGCACAGGCCCGGAGGGCTGGCGGCGATCCGGCGCTCCACATCGCGGTAAAGACCCTCTACCACGGTCTGAGCCCTGCTGGGGGTTTTGATGTCAAGTCTGCTCAAAACAGTTCCACTCCTTCCGTCCGCTTGCGGCGTTTGGCTGTGCGCCGCAGACGGACTGATATTGGTTACAGCTACAGAATGCCACAATTGATTCCAAAAGTCAATTGTTTCAGAAAAGTTGTCTATCCGATGAGAAATTTTCATAATTGATGAGAAAATATTGCAGAAAAATTCACGGAACCATAGGGCGGCCTGAAATTTTGAAATCTTCGGAAACGGCGGAAAACCGGGAACGTTTCCCACTCCATTGCCAAGATCGTGACGAAAATTATTTCGTATAAATACAATAAATTTCGGCATATGAAAATTATTCCAGGACAAAGTGTTGCATTTGTGTATTGCGGACGGGGCCTGTACATGTTATAGTGAGTGTACAAATCAGAAAGGAGGCGCGCCATGAAGGTTCGGCTCAACGAGGACCGGCAGGTGGTGGACGCCATCCGGGAGGGGTTAAAGCGCACCGGCGGGTACTGCCCGTGCCGCCTGGCCCGGACGGAGGAAAACCGCTGCATGTGCAAGGAATTCAAAGATCAGATCGCGGACCCCGACTTTGAGGGGTACTGCCACTGCCGTCTGTATTATAAGGAGAAGTAAGACCTGAGACTGTCAAAAAATCCGGAAATCTTTCGCCATCGGAAAGGAAGATAGTTACGAAAGAAACCCATCAGGGGTGTCTTTCGTTTGCAATCACAGGTTTTTCAGAACTTTCTAAGTTCTGAAAAACCGCAAGCAGCTTGTCAAAAAGACTTTTTGACAAGCTGCCTGTCCCCCGGTTCACATTGAACCGGGGGATTTTTTTCGCCCGGCGGAGGAGTGCATCATGCCGGTATAATTCCAGCAAATGACAGGGATGTTTGTCGATAATGACATAATTTAGTGCAATTCTGCGTTTTTATGCATTATAGACGATTATAAACGGCATGTTTTGTTGAATTCACAGAAAGCTAACAAGTTGATGAGATTTTTGTTGCATGGTGCAATATTTGCGAGTAAAGTAGTGAAGTACCCGGCAGAAATCCGGGAAAAAAAGAAGGAGAAAAGCATATGGAAATTCAAATTCTGCCCCTGATTATCGTTGTCGCATATCTGGTGGGCATGCTGACCGTGGGCGCCGTGGTCAGCAAGGTCCAGATCAAGAACGCCAAGGACTACATGGTGGCCGGACGCCGCATGGGCCTGTTTATGGTGGCGTTCTCCCTGTCCGCCAACAACATCGGCGGCGGCTGCACCACGGGCCTGGCCCAGAAGGCCTTCGGCGACTGGGGCCTCAGCGCCGTGTGGTACGTCCTGGCGGCTTCCATCGCCATGATCCCCCTGGCCTATTTCGCTCCCAAGATCCGCAAGACCATGGCCGTGACCATCCCCGAGGTGGTGGGCCGCCGGTTCGGCAAGTTCTCCAGCAACTTCACGGCTATCCTGTCCGTGCTGTCGCTGTTCTGCCTGACCTCCTCCCAGATCGCCGCCTCCGGCGGCGTCATCAACGCCCTGATCCCCTCCATTCCCCTGAATGTGTGCCTGATCTTCGCGGGTATCGTCATCATTCTGTACACCACCATGGGCGGCATGATCGCCGACCAGATCTCCGACCTGGTGCAGTTCGGCATCATCCTGGTGGGCCTGGCCATCGCCACTCCTATCGTGCTGAACCATGCCGGCGGCTGGAGCGCCATCTCTGCGGCTCTGCCCGGTGAGAAGCTGAACCTGACCCAGATCGGCTGGGCCTCCATCATCGGCTACATCTTCAACTACTTCTGCACCTTCCTGGCCGGTCCCGAGATGGTCTCCCGCTTTGAGACCGCCAAGGACGAAAAGACTGCCAAGAACGCCGCGTTTGTCTCCGCTATCCTCATGGCCGCCATGTCCATCTTCCCCACCCTGCTGGGTCTGGCTGCCTTCGCTCTGCAGGATCAGCTGCCCGGCCTGGCCGAGAACGGCAGCAACGCCATGATGATCGTCACCGGTCATTATGCCCCCGGTGTGGTGACGGGCCTGATCTCCGCCGCCATCATCTGCGCCACCATGTCCTCCGCCGACTCCAACCTGCTGTGCATGTCCACCATGATCATCAACGACCTGTACACCGGTCTGGGCGGCAAGAAGCAGCTGACGGACAAGCAGACCATCTTCTATACCCGGGCCTGCAACGTGCTGTCCGCCGTTGTGGCCATGCTGATCTCTCTGTTCGGCGTGTCTATCGTGGCCATGAACACCTTCGCCTTCGGCATTCGCTGCGCCGGTCCCTTCGCCGCATATGGCCTGGGCCTGGCAGTGCCCAAGGCCACCAAGAACTCCGGTATCATCTCCATCATCTGCGGCACCATCGCCTTTGTGGTGTGGCAGATCGTGGGCGGCGGCGGCACCTGGATGTTCCTGATGCCGGTGGTGGCCGGATGCCTGGTGAGCACCATCTCCTTCTTTGTGGTCAACTGGATCGAGTGGGGCCGCGGCGTGGCCCCCGCCCCCAGCGCCTATCTGACTGACGAGGAAGTCGCCAGAAAGATCGCTGAGGAGTCTGCCGGCCGGTAAAGCATCCCAAATCGAACAACAGCCCCTGCGGGATTTTCCCGCAGGGGCTGTCTGACATAAGGTGCAGTTTTTAGATTTCAAGATATCCCTTGAGCACCTTCAGGGTGTTCCACACGCCGTCGATATGGCTGCGCTCATAGCCGTGGCTGGCGTAGACGCCGGCGCCGATAAGCCCGTGGCGCAGGTCGTTTCCGGCAGACAGGGTGGCCTCCACATCGGAGCCGTAGTGGGGGTACACATCCACGGCGTAGTCGGCCTTTTCCCGCCGGGCGGCGTCCATGAGCCTGCCCACCACCTCATAGCTGTAGGGGCCGCCGGAGTCCTTGGCGCAGATGGACACCTGCCGCTCGGTGCAGCGCAGACCGTCGCCCACGCAGCCCATGTCCACGCTGATGGCCTCGGTGACGCCCTGGGGCACGCTGGCGGCTCCGCCGTGGCCCACCTCCTCATACACCGTCACATGGGCGTATACCCGGCGGCGGGGGGTGAGGCCCTTGTCCTTCATGAACTTGGCCAGGCCCAGCAGAATGCCCACGGACAGCTTGTCGTCCAGGAAGCGGCTCTTGATATAGCCGGAGCCGGTGATCCGGGTCCGGGGCTCGAAGCAGACGATGTCGCCCACCTCCACACCCAGAGCGCGGGTATCATCGGCGGACTTCACGTCCTCGTCCAGCACCACCTCGCAGGTGTCATAGCTGCGCTTGGCGTTGGCATATTCGCCGTTGACGTGGACGGAGGCGTTGCACAGCTGGAAGGTGCCCTCGATGACCCGGCCGGAACGGGTGTAGACCCGGACGTTCTCCGCCTCGCCGTTTTCCGGACGCATACCGCCCAGGGCCGTCAGCCGCAGGCGGCCGGTGCCCTTGATCTCCGCCACCATGCCGCCCAGGGTGTCGGCATGGGCCTCCAGCAGCAGGCCGTCATTCTCGTCGCTGCCGCCCAGGTCGATGAGAACGCCGCCCTTGACGGTGGTCCGGGCCTCATAGCCCAGGGACCGGAAGGCGTTCAGCACCCACTCCGCCGCCTGCCGGGTGAAGCCCGTGGGGCTGTCGATGGCCAGCAGCTCCACCGCCTGGTGGGCGGCATATTCCGCATAGGTACGTTCCATAGTTGAATCCTCCTGTTATTTGATCTTTTCCCAGCAGCCGGACCGCAGGGAACCGGCAGCCACCGGGCAGTCCAGCCGCTCCGCCAGCTGCCGGGCCAGGGGACGCTCCTCCTCCTGGTCCACCTGGTTTACGAAAACCTGGTCATGAAATCCCTCCCGGGCGGCCACCCGGGCCGCGATGGCCGGGGTCACGGGCCGGTTTTCCGGCACACCGGCCAGCCGGGCATACAGGGCCGGACGATGGGCCGCAACGCTGATGGGACGGCCGAAGCCGTCGGCTCCCAGCACCAAAATGGTGGTGTTGCGCCGGGGCGGCAGCACCGGCTCGTGCTTTTCGTGGCCCTTGAAGGGCTTTCCGGCGGAGCCGTCCGCCTCCACCAGGGTATAGTCCGCCAGGGCGTCCCAGCCCTCAAAGTCCGGGGACACCAGCTTGCCCTGGGCCGACGGAACCCCCAGGCACACCAGGCCCTCCCGGGCCAGAATTTCCCGGGCGGTATCCGGGTCCTGGGCCACGGCGATGCCGGTGGGGGGCCAGATCTTGGTGGTGGTGGTCACCGCCACGGTGCCCCGCTCCCGCAGTTCCCGGGCCAGGTGATACATCAGGGTGGTCTTGCCGCCGCCGCCGATCAGGGCGGTGACGCCGGGCCGAATGTCCAGCAGGTCGCATAGCTTATCCACTTTCTCACTCTCCCTTTGCGCCGCGTATGCGGCAGGGCCATTGTATCACAGGGCGGTGGAAAAATCCACCCATATTTCCGCCTATTGACGCCGGGCGGTGCGGTATTCGTCGCCGGGCCGCCAGTAGGGGCAGTCCCCCCGTCCGGACAGGAACCGCACCATCTCGTCCTCGTCCAGGTCCACGTCGCAGATGTATTCGTCGTATTCCTCGTCGTAGTTATAAAAGCAGCAGGCTTCGCACTGGGTCATGTGCCGGGCCTCCTTTCGTCAGGATGATTATACGTCCATCGGGGGTGCTGCGTCAATAACCAGCTTGTCATGAAGTCTTCTTTTGACAGTCTCAAAATACTTATCAGTAGATAGCTTACAATTATTCGAATTTTGCACTTGACGAAAATATGAAAATCAAATATAATCATGAGTGGAGAGGGTCTTACCTCCCGTGCCTATGAAGTGAGCGTGCATCCGGGTAAAGAGGGCGGATGCACGCTCATTTCCTTTATTTTCTCAGCTCCCGCAGCTGAAGCTCCACGTCTCCGATGAGGTACAAGGATCCGTAGCACAGCACCGTGCCGTCAGGCCCGGCCTGCTCCAGGGCCAGGGCCACCCCCTCCCGGATGGTGCCGCAGGCCGTGGCGGAACAGCCCAGCTCCCGGATATAGGCCGCCAGCTCACCGGCAGGCAGGGACCGGGGGTTATCCGGCGTCACCGTGATGAAGGAGTTGGCGTAGGGCGCCACGCCCCGGTACATGCAGTGGTAGTCCTTGTCCTGCATGACCCCGGTCAGCACCGTCAGGGGCCGCCCGGGCAGATAGTCCCGGATGTTCTGCTCCAGGGCCTGGATGCACTGGGGATTGTGGCCGCCGTCGATGATGAACAGAGGATCATGGCCGATGATCTGGAACCGGCCGGGCCAGTCGGTGGAGGCCAGCCCCCGGCGGATGTGGGCATCGGTAATGGCCCAGCCCCGGGCCTGAAGCACCCGGATGGCCGTCAGGGCCACGGCGGCATTGCACAGCTGGTGCCGTCCCAGCAGCGGCAGGCGCAGGCCGTCCAGGTCCTCCCAATCGAAAACCTGGCCCTCCAACCCGGCGCTTTCCGGCCGGATGCCGTCGAAATCCGCCAGGTGCAGGGGAACACCCAGACGCTCGCACCGCTGGCGGATGATCTCCTCCACGGCGGCGGACTGGCGATACAGCACCGCGTCACAGCCGGGCTTGATAATCCCGGCCTTGGTGGCGGCGATTTTTTCAATGGTGTCCCCCAGATACTGGGTGTGATCCAGACCGATGTTGCAGAACACGGCGGCCTCCGGGGCGGGGATCACGTTGGTGGCGTCAAATTCGCCGCCCATGCCCACCTCGCACACCACGATATCGCAGTTGTGCCGGGCGAAATAGACGAAGGCGATGGCCGTGACCATCTCAAACTCCGTGGGGTGAGGGTCCAGGGAGTCCGCCAGAGGGCGGACCTGGGCCGTGATTTCGCACAGCTCGTCGTCGGTGATCTGCCGGCCGTCCACCTGCATGCGCTCGTTGAACCGGATCAGGAAGGGCGAGGTGTACAGGCCCGTGCGATAGCCCGCCGCCCGGAGGATGCTGGCCATCATGGCACAGGTGGAGCCCTTTCCGTTTGTACCGGTGACGTGGATGAACTTCATGTCCCTCTGGGGATCCCCCATCAGCGCCAGCAGCGCCCGGATGCGCTCCAGCCCCGGGATGCTGCTGCGCCAGCAGACGGCGTGGATATAGGACAGGGTTTCGTCAATGTTCATTGTATATCATTTCCTTTCGACTGCACCGGCGGCAGGCCCACGGCCCGCAGAGCGCCGGAGCGCTGCAGAAGCCACACCACCAGCACGTCCAGGATCCCGGTGATGGCGAACTGCACGCTGCGGGCCGCCAGCCGGGTGAGAAAGTACGCGGCTTTCGCGCCGCCGCCGTAGATCATGGCCAGGGCGAAGCTCTGGTACAGCACCGACCCCAGAACCACCGCCGGCAGGAACGCCAAAGCCAGCCGCAGGGGACTGCACCTGCGGGTCAGCCAGGGACGGAAAAGCCCGGCGCACAGGCCGTACAGGATCGGGGGCACGCAGAAAATCGGGTTGTAGCCATAGGGGGAGAACAGGCAGCCGATGAAATCGGCGGCGAAGCCTGTCAGGGCCCCGGGCAGCGGCCCGAACAGCATCCCGGCCAGGAAGATGGGCACCGCCTCCAGGGAGAAGCGGGTCACCTCGTTGGGGGTGGGGATCAGGAACCGGGCCAGCACCACGCTGACGGCGGTCAGCAGGGCGCAGGTGACCATGGCCCGCACGGGCCACTTGGGTCTGCCGTGGGCAGATGCATGGGTGTGACGTTCAGACATAAAAAATACCTCCTAATTCGGGTAAAAATTGGGAGGAGGTTGGGGAGTATGCACTTGTCAGGGCGCGAACCCCCGGGCCGGCTGCCAAAGCGGATGCGAAGACGGCACCGCGGAGACAGGTCTCCTTCGTCCGGCGGCAACCTCCCATCCGACCGGCACTTAACGCGCCGCTTCTACTCTTGCAGCAAAAGCCAGTCATGATTATACAGAAGCCGCCGGGAAAAAGCAAGGGAAATCGGAAAAAATGCCGAATCCTTCGGGGAAGGAAAGATAGGGGTTGCATTCCCGGGAATATTTGATATAATTACAGCAGATGATACAAACTGTACGCATTATTTTTCTTAATGAGGTGCTGTCATGTCCGTGAAGCTGGAGCTTTATCGTGTGTTCAAGGAGGTAGCGGAGGCCGGAAACATCACCGCCGCCGCCCAGACTCTGTTTATATCCCAGTCCGCCGTCAGCCAGTCCATCAAGCAGCTGGAGGCGGAGCTGCAGACCCGGCTGTTCGCCCGGAACTCCCGGGGCGTCACCCTGACCGCCGACGGGCGGATGCTGTATGAATACGTCCGCAGCGCCATGGGCCTGCTGGAAACCGGCGAGGAGAAGCTGTCCCAGAGCCGGGACCTGCAGATGGGCCACCTGACCATCGGCGCCAGCGACACGGTGACCAGCCAGTTCCTGCTGCCGTATCTGGACCGGTTCCACCGGCAGTATCCGGCCATTCATATCCAGATCATCTCCGGCCGGAGCCACAAAGTTCTGGGCCTGCTGCAGTCCGGCAAGGTGGACATCGCCTTTGCCAGCACCCCCCAGGAGGGGGCGTCTCTGGAGACCTTCCCGTGCCTGGCCACCCACTCCATTTTCGTGGCCGGGGCGGAGTATCCCTGCGACTTCGACCATGTATACACCCTGGAGGAGATCGCCCGGTTCCCGCTGATTCTGCTGGAGCGGAAGGCCTCCTCCCGGCTGTATCTGGAAAAATACTTCCTCGCGCACGGCGTTTCCCTTTCGCCGGAGATCGAGCTGGGCGCAAGGAGCCTGCTCGTGGACCTCGCCCGCATCGGCTTCGGCGTGGCGGGCGTGACGCGGGAGTTCGTGACCGCGGAGCTGGAGAGCGGCGCGATCCGCCAGCTGAAAACAGACTTTGAGATCCCGCCGCGCTCCGTCGATATGTGTACGCTGCGCGACGTGCCGCCGAGCGCGGCGACCGCGCGCTTCACGCAGGAGGTCGCGCGGCGGGTGCAGGCCGGAGAAAGGGGCTGACGAACCATGCGGAGATTTGATACCGTCCTATTTGACCTTGACGGGACGCTGCTCGACACGCTCGAGGACATCTGCGGTGCGGCGAACCACACGCTGCGGGAGCTGGGCTATCCCGAGCGGACGCTCGCGGAGATGCGGCGCTTCGTCGGCAACGGCGCGGAGATGCAGATGCGCCGCGCCCTCGGCGCAGACGCGGACGAGGAGACCGTCGCGAAGGCGCTCGCGCTTTACAAGCCTTACTACGCCGCGCATTGCCAGATCAAGACGAAGCCCTACGCGGGCGTTTTGGAGCTGATGGCGGCGCTCAAAGCGGAGGGCTTCCGCCTTGCGGTGGTGTCCAACAAGCCGGACGAGGCGGTGCGTCCGCTGGTCGCGCAGCACTTCGGCGCGCTTGCCGACATCGCCATGGGCGAGACGGCGCAGCGCC
>ENA-UPXC01001849-UPXC01001849.1-human-gut-metagenome-genome-assembly--contig:-NODE-1849-length-27467-cov-44.617087_pt1 | contig 27467 bp, 25 predicted proteins | sample MGYA00250047_ERZ773371 | MGnify/ENA primary metagenome ERZ773371 (study PRJEB29103, sample SAMN06111975) | human gut metagenome | biome: human gut; feature: ankylosing spondylitis patient; material... | reverse complement strand
GTTGTCCCTTTGGCATACAAAAACCCCCCATTTCCTAAACAGTATACCATACTGTCTAACAAATGGGGTGCAGTTCAAAACCGGACGAGCCCGTTTTTCTTCTCACTGCCACGACAGAGACAAATGACGGTTATTGGCAACGCAGTCTTTCAAGTACAAATTGATCAGGGTCTGGTAAGGGATGCCCACCACTTCGGCCTGCTCCTTGAAGTAATCAATGGTATTGCTGTCAATGTTAATGGTGATCTGTTTTTTCAGCGCCTTGGCATAGGGATTCTTTCTTGCATTGCTGAAATCGTACTCTTTGAGCATAACACAGACCTCACTTTCCATATCTATATTATAATTATATTATAATTATAAGTCAAGTGCTCCGGACGCAAAAAAGCCCCGGAGGGCGGCCTTTCAGCCACGCTCCGGGGAGTGTATTACTGTATCCTTATGCCTTGGGGTTAACCTGAACAACGATAGAAATGTACATGTTGCCCTTAACTGTCTTTGCGGCCACACCAACCTTGGTCCACTTGCCAACTGCGTTGATGTTCACATCCTTATCCTTGTTGTTTACCATATTGAAGAACTCTTCCAACAGTTTACCGGTATACTCATTCTTGACCACGACCTTAGCCGTATAAATACCCTGATCGTCACGGTCAACTTTTACACTATTGGTAAATTTCAAAAAACCAGTGTTGATATCTACCGCCGAATCCAAGAACTTTTCAGCTTCCTGTTTGAGCTCGGTGTCATTGCACAGCTGTACTGCCGTACCACGCTTTGCATTGATCGTGCTCATCATCTGAGCTTCTGCCTGAGCCTCAGGGGTCGATGGGGTATCACCGCCGCAGGCGGTGAACAGAACAAGTACCATGGTCGCCGCCAGAATCAAAGCGGCCAGTTTTTTCAGCATTTTCATGTCGGGACCTCCAGTCGTTTTGTTGTGTTTTTATCATAATATGCAGGGTGCCTTTCCATTTTGAAACAGGGCCCCTTCCAGCTTTATTTTATCCAACGAGTGTCGCTTTTGTCAATTGCCAGCTTCACCAAACATTTTCTCCTGCTTTTGTTGTTTTTTCCAGAACGAATCTTCGCAAAGATCCTTTGCCGTGCCCGGGTCAAAAACCGGAAAATATTTCCGGCGTTTACACAATTCTACCACGATTTGGTGCTAAACTTAAGGCAATGGGAACCGCCGGGTGCCGTTCCTGAACAAGGAAAAGGAGTTTGCCCCATGCAGCACGGTTCCCTGCGCGCTCCGGTGCGCGTTTTCATGGCAGCAGTTCTGCTGTGCCTGAGCTTTCTGGCCGCGCCAAAGGCTGCGGCGGCACAATTGCAGAATGTGAACGGCATCACGCTGCTGTCCTTCGACAGCCAGCAGATCGTCTCCATCGGCAACCAGACCTCGGGCCGGTGCAGCTGGTACGCCCTGCGCTACGCCCGCACCATTCTGGATGGCAAGCCCTGCTCGGGCAGCGGGATGTGGTCGAACGGCGCGGTCTGGTCTGCCGCCGGGTACTACGCTTACAGCGGCTCCCTTTCCGACTGCCTTTCCCGCCTGTATGAAGAGCTGCAGGCCGGGCGGCCCGTCATCGTACATCTGAAAAACACCGCCGTCAGCGGCGTGTCCAAGCACACCAACCGCGTGACGAGCTATGAATACCATCTCTCCGGCTCCGGCTGGAAAGAGGTCAATTACCCCCACATCGCCACCAGCAACACCTACGGACACTGGGTGTGCGTGGTGGGCATCTCCCCCACGGCAGACCCTGAAAACCTGCGGGAGAGCGATTTCTATGCGCTGGACCCCGCGCGGGTCAGCGTGAACGGCACACTGGCCGTAACAAAGCTTTTGGATGGCACCATCTGGACTGATAACTCTCCCTTAAAAGTCGCAGCCTGACGCTCCCTTACAAAACACAACAGCCCCCGGAACATGCAGGGTTCCGGGGGCTTCGTGTTTTATATCGGGGGGTTACAGCTCCTGATAGGCGCTCATCATGGCGGGGATGAACTGCTTTTTGCGGCTGACCACGCCGGGCAGCGTCCAGCTGCCGTCGGCGGCGGGCCGGCTCTCAAAGCCGTTGCTCAACACCTCGGCGGCGTAGCGGCCGGTGCAGATGACCACGCTCTCCTCCTTGGGCACATCGGTCAGCAGCATGTAGAGGTCCTCCACGTTCTGCTTGTTGCGGGCCTCCTCCAGATAGGGCTGGAGCAGCGCCTGGGCGGCCTGCAGGTTTTTGCGGGTCATGTAGCTGCCCTGTGCCACGCCAAAGCGGATATCGCCGCACATGAACACCTTGAAGTCCTGCAAAAAGACCTCTTCGGGGGTCTTGCCGTCCAGTTTTTCACCGGCCTCGAACATTTCGGTGGAAAACTCTTCAATGTCCACGCCTGCGATCTTGGCCAGACGCTTGGCAGCGTTTTCATCCACGGGGGTGCAGGTGGGGCTGCGGAAGGCCAGCGTATCCGAAAGGATAGCCGCCAGCAGCAGGCCCGCGATCTGGGGCGGGATGTCCACACCGTTTTCATCGTACATCTGGGTGATGATGGTGGCGGTGCAGCCCACGGGCTGGTTGCGGAAGTAGACCGGGCCGCTGGTCTCCAGACTGCCGATGCGGTGGTGGTCGATGATCTCCAGGATCTCGGCCTGATCAAAGCCCTCCACGGCCTGGGTAGCCTCGTTGTGGTCCACCAGAATGATGCGCCGCTTGCGCAGGGCAATGACGTTGCGGCGGCTGACCATGCCGCAGTATTTGCCGTCCTCATCGAGGATGGGGAAATAGCGGTGGCGCACCTTTGCCATCACCCGCAGCACATCGGCCACGGGGGTGACGAGGGTGAATTTGAGGATGTTGTCCCGGGTCATATAATAGGAAATGGGCGCGCACTGGCTGATGAGCTTGCCCGCCGCATAGGTATCCTCGGGGGTGGTCATAATGGCTACGCCGGTCTCATCGGCAATGCGTTGGATGGTGCGGCCCACCTTGGCCCCATTGCAGATGATGAGCAGGGAGGCTTCCTTTTCAATGGCGCAGAGCTGGCTTTCGTACCGGTTGCTCAGAATGACGATATCCCCCTTTTCCACGCTGCTTTCCAGCAGCTCGGGGGTGGCGGTGCCGATCTTGATGTGGCCGGTGGTGCAGACCGCGTCGGCATTGCCCACCACCATGGTGCCGTTCAGCGTTTCAAGGATGTTCTTATAAGAGGTACGGCTCTTGGCCAGCACTGCGGTATCGAACACGTCCATGTTGGCGGTGGCAAGATCCTTCACGGTGATGATGCCCTCCAGCTCGTTGTCCGCGCTGGTGATGGACAGGGTGTCGATCTGCTGGTCGCGCATGATCTTCCACGCGCGGCGCAGGCTGGTGGAGCCCGGGATGCCCGGCATCTCGCGGTAATCCACGTCCCGGATCTTGGGGTTCACGTCGGTGCACATCCGGGGCGGCGTGACACCGAACTTTTTCAGGACGAACTCGGTCTCCTGATTCATTTTACCGGCACGGCGCGGCTCACAGACCAGCGTGCTGGTGCGGTTTTTGAGCTCCGCATAGGCAATGGCGGAGCAGATGGAATCGGTATCGGGGTTGCGGTGCCCGATGACCACGACCTTGTGTGCTTCTTTTGGCATAGGTTGTTCCCCTCTCTGGGTCAGATTCATTTACCTTCCGATCGGCTCCATACCCCAAACCACCGGGCACGGCTGCCAGCTACATTTTAACACATCCGGCACCGGGGGTAAAGGCGGCAGATATCTTTTTCTTGACAGCGCCCCAAAAATCGTCTATCCTTACCCTGAAATTTTTCTCTTTGGAGGTTCCCCCATGAAAAAGCAGTTCCGCGCCCTTTCCCTCTGCCTGACACTGGCCCTGTGCGTGTTCGGCAGCACCGCCGCGCTGGCCGAGGCTCCTGCCGCCACGCCCGCCCCTCAGGACGAACGTGTCATCACCGATGTAAGCCCCCTTGAGGATCAGATCCGCAACATCGTCGGCTTTACCACCAGCACCGGCGGCCCCTACGATTTTGAACAGGCCGACCATAGATCTGCCGTGCAGGCCTACGGTGCAGAACCCGCCGAGGGTGCCGTGGCCCTGCTGCGCATCTACGCCCGGGCCGAGGACCGGGGCGATGCCTCCATCAATTCCAGCGGCCACTCCTTCCTCTCGGTGCGGAACGTTTCGGACCACGACATCGAGGTGGGCGGCCTGCGGATCGCGCCCAACACCGAGATGACCTTCAGCCCCCGCGGCAACCGCTGGGAGCACACCGGCATCTGGTACAATCTGGAGGGCTACTACAAGCGCTATCTGGCCAATTCCTACTACCAGAACATCTATGCTGTCCAGACCTCGCTGGATCAGGGCCAGCTGGACGTGGTCAACCGCAATCTTGCCAAATCTGACCACTGGTCGGCCTATTTCAACTGCGCCGCCTTTACCGAGAGCATGTGGAACGCTGTCTGCGCCGACACCCTTTCCGCCGGGCAGCCCTACACCCCGGAGAACCTGCGGAACGACATTCTGGCCAAGTACGGCGATCTGGCCGCGTACAACCCCCAGATCCCCTACGACTACATTGTTTATTACGGCACCAGCCTGACCCCCAGCAAAGAGTTTGCATGATTTTCAGGTTTGTTGGATACAACATCTTGATTTTCACGTCATTCCGCGCTATCATGGGTGTGTTTGAATCCACGCGCCAAGGGAGGACACCATGACAGACGCATCGACCACATCAAGACCGCTGTTCAACCGTCAACAGCTCATTTCACTTTTCCTGCCGCTGGTGGCAGAGCAGGCCCTCAGCATCTCCATCGGTCTGGCGGACACCCTGATGGTCTCCTCGGTGGGCGAAGCCGCCGTTTCGGGCGTGAGCCTGGTGGACTCCTTCAACGTGCTGATGATCCAGCTGCTCAGCGCACTGGCCACCGGCGGCGCGGTGGTCGCCAGCCAGTACATCGGCCACCGGGAGCCAAAACGGGCCAAGGCCAGTGCCGCCCAGATCATGTTCATTATGATCTCCCTCAGCGCAGTCACCGCCGTCATCGTGGCGGTGGGGCGGCACGCCATCCTGCGAGGCATCTTCGGCTCCATTGACGCGGATGTGATGCGCTACGCTGAGACCTATTTTCTGCTCTCGGCCCTGAGCTATCCCTTTATCGGCGTGTACAACGCCGGTGCGGCTCTGTTCCGCGCCCAGGGCAACAGCAAGATCAGTATGCTTTCCAGCCTGGTGATGAACGTGGTGAACATTGGCGGCAACGCCATCCTGATCTACAGGTTTGGCATGGGCGTGATGGGTGCGGCCACCGCCAGCCTCGTGAGCCGGATGATTGCCTGCTTCACCGTGATGTTCCTGCTGCAGAAGCCGGAATGTGCGCTGCGCATCGACCACCTCACCGACCTGAAGCCGGATCTCGACCTCATCAAGCGCATCCTGAAAGTCGGCATTCCCGCCGGCATCGAGAACGGCATGTTCCAGATCGGCAAGCTGTCGGTCTCCAGCCTGACCAGCACGCTGGGCACCGCCGCCATTGCGGCAAACGCCGTGGCAGGCAACATCTCCAGCTTCCTGAACGTGCCCGCCTCCGCCGTGGGCATCGGCGCGCTGACGGTTGTGGGCCAGTGTCTGGGTGCCGGGGAAAAGGCGCAGGCCAAGCGCTATTCCCGCCTGCTGCTCCTGACCGCCTACGCCGGCGACTGGGCGATGAACCTTTCCGGCCTGTTCTTCCTGAACAAGCTGGCGCTCTCCTGGTTCAACCTCTCGCCGGAGGCCTACGGCATGGCACTGGAATTGATGGTCTGGTTCAACGTTGTATCGCTGATCCTGTGGCCCTCCAGCTTCACCCTGCCCAACATCCTGCGCGCCGCCGGAGATGCCGCCTTTACCATGACGGTCAGCGTCATCTCCATGTGGGTGTTCCGGGTGGCCTTCTGCTACCTGATGGTGCTCAAGTTCCACTGCGGCCTGCTGTTCATCTGGCTGGGCATGTTCCTGGATTGGGCCATGCGCTCGCTGTTCTTCTGCGTCCGCTTTGTCCGCGGCAGGTGGATGGAACAAAAGGTGATCTGAGTTTCCGTATATCCGGCCCTCTCCGCCATTGCAGTTTTGGCGGGGAGGGCCTTTTTTGTGCAGGAAACCCGCATCCTGTCTCGTATCAATAGGCAGAAGCTTCTCTCACCTGCATCCGCTTCCCCAAAGCATACCAAATTCCGCGCGGATGTGTTCACGATTTTGTCAGCTTTTTGTCTTGTTTTCTTCGTCTTTGCGCGGTATAATCATACGCTGCAAAGAACTTTAGGCGGGGCTGCGGCCCCCATTCCAGAAAAGGAAGTGTGTTCCATGCGCAACTGGTTTTCCCGCCATCCCGTTTCGTTCATGGCGTTTTATCTCCTGTTTTACCTTTCGGCGTTCCATTGGCTCGAAGTCCATATTGCCGTGCCCGATGTTCTGGTGCACTGCCATCTGGACGACCTGATCCCCTTTTGCAAATATGCCATCGTGCCCTACTTTGCGTGGTTTTTGTGGATCCCGTTCACCCTGTTCTACCTGCTGTGGAAAGCGCCCCGGGCCGACTTCTGGCGGCTCTGCCTGCCCCTGTTTGCGGGCATGACCATTGCGTTGGCCTGCTACGTCATCCTGCCCACCGGCCTTGACCTGCGGCCCTACCGGGTGTACGGCTCCGACTTCTTTGCACGGACGGTGCGGTGGCTTTATTCCACCGACACGCCGATGAATGTCTGCCCCTCCATCCATGTGTTCAACTCGGTCACCCTGATGATGGCCTATTACCGCAGCCGCATCTTTGAAACGCCGGGCCGCCGCTGTATGCGGCCTGCTTCGGCGGTGCTGTGCATGTCCATCATTGCGTCCACGGTCCTGCTCAAGCAGCACAGCTGCATTGATGTATTGCTGGGCATCCTGCTGGCCATGGTTCTGGATACGGCCATGACCGCACTGGAACGCAGCGACGCAAGAGCCTTGCAGCGGCTGTGAATCTGTACGGAAAAACACCCATGCCGGCGCTGGCATGGGTGTTTTGCATTTTGGGGCATTACGGAGCCGGGGCAGTGAACTCTTTCAGGTGCGCTGTATCCAGCTCTTCGGCATCTTTGGCCGCTGATGTATAGGAAATTTTCAGATATTTCAGGGTCGTATCGTTTGCCAGCAGTTTTTTGCAGGTTTCCGTATCAAACGTGATGTTGTTGGTCAGATCCAGCCAGATCAGCTGCGGCATCCGGGTCAGGGGGGTATAATCCATGTTCTTATATCTTTCCTGCGCACCCTCAGAGAGAGACATACTCAGATACTGCACACTGCTCTCCGCCAGCGGGGCAAAGCTGTCGATCTCCGGCCCTTGGCACAGCTGCAGAAAGCTCAGATTTTCCATCTGCTTCAACGGTTCCAGCGAACCGATCCGGGTCACGTCCAGTCTCAGGACCCGCAAGTCAGCTCCGGCCAGCTGGGTCAGATCGACCTCACTGCCGGTGATCCACAGCATCTTCAGCGACTTCATCTGCGCCAGCGCCGAAAGGTCGGAGACATTGGAATCCGCCCGGATCCCGTCACTGCCATATTCCAGCTTTACCACAGAATCCAGCTTTGCAAAGGTCGGGAATGCGCTGCTCTCCACACTGGGCACACTCAAAAGCATCAGATTTTTGCATTCCTCCAGACCTGTCAGATCTGTAATGGGTGGGGCTCCCCTTCTATTATTGACCGACAATACCTGCAAGCTGTCAAAATGCCGCAGGTCTGCCAGAGAGGCCACCGGATCATACGTTCCCTCTACCCTGACCGCACAGGCTTCCAGCTGATCATTGCCATTAACGGTTCCCCCAATATCTTCCCCGTCCGGTGCATCTTTGACGAGGAGATCTTTCACACCGGTTCCGGAATTTATCGTGACGCGCTGATAATCCCAGACATCGCTGTGATAGATATCCCCCTTCGGGCGGTCAAGCCATTTCCGGACGTGCTTTTCCATCACAGGGTCCTGCCACTCAATAACATAATCCTCCCCATGCTCGGCATGGCTGGCCGGAACCGCAAGTGTCGTCTGCTGAACGAAAACATCCTGCATTTCCGAACGGAAAGGTCCCGGTCTCAGATTCAAAGAGCTTGCACATGCGCTGAACAAAAGCATTGCACAAATCAACAAACTCGACGCTTTTAACATTTTACGCATAACAGGCTCCTTTCTGTTTCGGCAAAATCTCTAGTTATATTTTACCATAGATTGTTTTTTTGTAAAGAAAAACCCACGATCTTTGCACAGGCATGGCAAAGATCGTGGGTTCGCTTAAAACAGATTTTCCGGCAGGCAGATGTCCTGCTTTGGCACCTTGTCCCAGGAAAAGTCTGGGATCAGGCTTTCCGGGGTGCGGGGAGCCGGTTCAGGTTGGAGACCATAGGCAAAGGCAAGCCTGCCCACGATCTCTTCCGCCGTATACTTTGCCCGGAGATTTTCCAGGCTCTGGTCACCGTCCCGTTTGGACAGGCGGCGGCCATCCGGGGCCAGCAGGAGCGGACAGTGGGCGAACTGCGGCGCTTTCAGACCCAGCAGACGATAGAGATAAAGCTGCCGGGCGGTGGAAGAGAGCAGGTCCGCGCCCCGCACCACCTCCGTGACCCCCATCCGGGCATCGTCCACCACCACAGCCAGCTGGTAGGCAAACACGCCATCGGCGCGGCGGAGGTAGAAATCCCCGCAGTCGCGGAGCAGGTTCTCGGTGTGGGGGCCCATACAGCCATCGGTGAAGGTGATGTCCTCATCGGGCACCATGAGACGGTAGGCCGGGGCTTTCTTTTTGCGCTTTTCGGCGATCTGCTCCGCCGTCAGGCCCCGGCAGGTGCCGGGATAGATCACATTGCCGTCGGAGGTGTGGGGTGCGCTGGCGGCATGGAGCTGGGCACGGGAGCAGAAACAGGGGTAAACAAGGCCCTGTGCTTCCAGTTTGTTATAGCTCTCGGTGTAGATGGCGGCGCACTCGCTCTGGTAATAGGGGCCGTTGGGGCCGCCGCTGCTGCCGCCCTCGTCCCAGACAAGGCCCAGCCAGCGCAGGTCCTCTTCCAGTGCGTCGGCATATTTGCGGGGGCAGCGCTCGGCATCCAGATCCTCAATGCGCAGAACGATGCGCCCGCCCTGACTTCTGGCGCTGAGCCAGGCCAGCAGGCTGCAGGCCAGATTGCCCAGATGCAGCCGCCCGCTGGGGCTGGGGGCAAAGCGCCCGGTCACAGCGCTCACAGGCCCAGCTTCCACTCGCCGTCCACGGGCTGGGAGATGGGCGTGTTATAGAACTCGGCCACGGCCTTTGCCATGTACTCGGCATCCTTGCAGCTGGCGGTCTCCATTGCGGAATGCATGGCCAGCTGTGCCAGACCGATATCCACCATGGGGATCAGGATCTGGTGGCCCAGCAGGTTGCCCAGCGTGGAGCCGCCGGGAACATCCGCGCGGTTTGCGGCCACCTGCACCGGCACACCGGCCTTTTTGCAGATCTCGGCAAAGGCAGCACCGGTAAAGCCGCTGGTGGTGTAGGTCTGGCGGGCATTGTACTTCAGCAGCACACCGCCGCCCATGACCGCCACATTGGCGGGATCGCTCTTTTCGGGGTGGTTGGGGTGGGTGGCGTGGCCATTGTCGGCGCTCAGCAGCAGGCTGTTGGTGCAGGCACGGATGCTCTGCTCCCGGGTCACGCCCAGCTTTTCCTCAATGCGGGCCAGCACATTGGCCATCAGGGTGCCCTGTGCGCCCTGCCGGCTGGAGGAGCCCACCTCCTCGTTGTCGAACATGACCCACATATCGCCCCGGCCTTCCTCCTCGCCGCGGCCCTGCAGGAAGCCCCACAGGGTGGTGTAGGCGCATTCCAGGTCATCGATGCGGCCGGACATGAAATATTCGCCCTTCAGGCCCACGCGCTCGGCCTTTTCACGGGTGCAGAGCACCAGGTCAGCATCCACGATGTCCTCAGCCTTGACCCCGGCTTCCTCAGCCAGAGCGTCCCGCAGGGTGGAGCCTGCCTCACCAAAGATGGGCTGCAGATCCACCTGAGGGTTGTACTTCATGCCGTTGTTCAGGTCATGGCTGAAGTGGATGCAGAGGTTGGGGATGACAGCCAGCGCCCGGTCAGGGTGGACCAGCAGGCTCCGGATGCCGTTCTCCGTGCGGACCAGAATGCGGCCCGCCACGCTCAGGGGGCGGTCCAGCCAGGTGGGCATGATCATGCCGCCGTAGCCCTCGGTCTCCGCCTTGGCAAAGACCGTGTCCTTGCCGCCATCCAGCTGCTTGATGCGCCAGGTGGGAGAATCGCTGTGGCTGGCGGTGACATGCCAGCCGGTCAGCTCACCCTTGGGCATCCGCCATGCCAGCACGGCAGAGCCGTTGCGGGTGGTGTAATATCTGCCGCCGGGCACCAGCTCCCAGGCTGCACTCTCGGGGCAGTTCTGGTAGCCGTTCTCCTCCAGGAGCTTCACAGCCACAGCCGTGGAGTGGAAGGCGCTGACACCGGCGTTCAGGAAATCGAAGAGACCTTCGACGGAAAAGGTGTTATTCTGCATTTTATGTTCTCCTTTATTTTCAGGTTATCCGCTGCTAAACCTCTCCGTCATTGCTTCGCAATGCCACTTGTCCGGGTTGCGGCTCCCAACATTCACTTCGTGCAAAGTATTGCACTTGTGCCTTGTTGGCCGCTGCCCCAACAACAACTCCCTTCATCCGCCACTGGCGGCGGTTGTTGTTGCCTAATAGGAGAGGCAGGGGCCTTTCTTGGCTCCCCTGTTAGAGGAGCTGTCGCCGCAGACGACTGAGAGGTTTCGCCACAATTATACCGTTTCTCTTATCAAAATGCAATCACACCGGGGCCATCTCGGCAAGCTGCTGTTCAAGCGCATGGCGGAGCTGGGCGGCGTGCAGGCCGCAGACCAGCTGGACCCGGGTGCCCTGCACCACAAGACCTTTATGGGGCAGGGAGAGTAGAGCCCCCATATCCAGCAGCGAGGCATCCCGCACCGTGAGCCGGAGGCGGGTGAAGCAGTTTCCCAGCTGGGCGATGTTCTCCGGCCCACCCAGCGCGGCGATGAACCGGCACACCTCCTGCGGGTCGGCGTAGGGGGACTGGTCTGTGGAAGGGGCTGCCTCCCGGCCCGGAGTGGGCAGATCCTTTGCCTTGATGAGGATGCTGAACACGGCAAAGTAGGTCAGGATCTCCGCAAGGCCCAGCAGATAGAGCAGCGGCAGGTTCTGCAGCTGCTCCCCGGCGCTCAGGTTGAACACCAGCGACCCCAGCAGGTTGGAGGTAAAGGCCCGGACATGCAGGACATGGAGCAGCACCATAAAGCCGCCCGTAATGACCGCATGGGCCACCCAGAGCAGGGGCGAAACGAAGCAGAACAGAAAATCAATGGGTTCGGTGATGGAGGCCACCGAGGCCGTGACCGCCAGCGGGATCATAGCGGCGGCGGTACGGGCACGGTTCTCTTTGCGGGCCGTGAAGATGAAGGCCGCCGCAATGCCCAGATAGCCAAAGGTCTTGGTGAAGCCGGTGTACATCCAGACGATGCCGTCTGAGAGGGGCAGACCCATGGTGTACTCGGTCATGCAGACGGCGTAAGCGCCTGTGTAGGTCACAGAGCCTACGGTCAGACTGCCGCCCAGCGAGGAGAACTGGAAGGGCATATAGATGAGGTGATGCAGGCCGGTGGGGATGAGCAGCCGTTCCAGAAAGCCGTAAAGGAACACACCCGCGTTCCCTGAAGCCGCGATCCAGCCCGTGAGGGCGCTGACCGCCCGCTGCAGCGGCGGGCAGACGAAGCAGAACCCCAGCCCCAGTGCCACCGCCAGCGCCGACAGCCACAAAAACGACCACCGCAGGCCCGAATAGAGCTGGGTGATCATGCCATAAAACTGCTTTTCGCAGGTGCGGTTGAAAAGCCACGCCGCCGCAAAGCCCAGCACGATGCCGCTTGCCACGCCGGTGTCCACCACCTGAATGCCCAGAATGGTGGTCTGGCCCGTGCCCGCAAGGCCGGTCATCCCGTTGGGCTGGGCAAGCAGTCCCAGCGCTTCCAGCGCGGTGTGGTTGGCTGTGAGGAACACAAGGTAAGCCATCAGCGCCAGCAGGGCGGCTTCCTGCTTTTCGGTTTTGGCGCGCACGGCAGCCACCCCCACGCAGAGAATGACGCTGAGGTTGTTGATGAGCACCATCATCCCGTTATAGAGCAGCTGACCCACCAGCTGCAGCGGAGCCCACTGCAGCACCGGCAGCGCCTGACACAAGGGTTTGCTGGTGAGCAGCGCCCCCAGCACCAGCAGCAGGCCCGCCGCCGAAAGATAAGACAGCGGCGACAGCAGCGACTGTGAAAAGCGTTCCAGCCGCCGCAGAAATTTCTGCATCCGTTTCTCCCCCTTTTTCCGGTTCTTCACTCATTTCTCCCAGTTTGACCATGGCCGGATTATACGCGCCAGCGCAAAAAATGTCAATCCCGCCCGACTGAGAAAAAAAGGACAAAAGTTTGTATAGTTTGCACAGCCGGGGTGAAAAATCGTCCTGCGCACGCCGATTGACAACAGCCCGGCAGAACAGTATACTAGAAATGTACCAGAGCAGTTTCTCCGGCAGATGGGCCGGAACACGATAAAAGGAGGCTTTCCTATGATTCGCAAGCGTATTCTTTCCCTGCTGGTCTGCGCCGCCCTGCTGTGCGGCGTGCTGGCAGGCTGCAGCACCTCTTCCGGCAGCACTGCCGCTTCCAGCTCTTCCGCTTCTGCAAGCGAGAGCATCCCCTCTTCCACCGTAACCGCCGACACTGGCAAGGTGGGCCCGCTGGACGCAGGCGAGAACTCCCTGTTCTCCCTCTCTGACCCGGACGATGCCTTTGCCCCCTGCCTCGGCTGGGGCCCCGGCGTGTCCGGCTGCTCGCTGAAATCCGTCATCGCGGCGGCTTCCCTGCTGAAATGGGCCGATGGCTGCAACATGAGCATCCAGCCGGTCAGCGACATCAAAGATGCCTATACCCAGTGGTTCGACAGCCTGAGCGCCGATGACCAGCAGAGCTTTGCCGATGCCTGGCCGCTCATTAAGGCCGATGCCGAGACCCTGCTGACCGACAAGGACAGCATGACCGGCCGCATTGAGGATGCCGGTCTGGATGCCAAAGAGCTGCCCGGCTGTTCCGAGGAAAACTGGAAAGCCCTGGCCGATGTCATTGACGTACTGGTCCCGGCTTCCAGCGAGTATTGATCGTTCCGTCTGCCCCTGAATGCAAGAGACATAAAAACAAGCCCGACGTTGTCGGGCTTGTTTTTATGTTCAGATCTTTTTCAGGGTGTACTGGCGGGTGCCCATGCCGATCTTTTCGGCCTGCTCCAGCGTTGCCTTCCACTCGACATTGGGGTTGGAATCCTTGAAGTTGTCGTGGTGGCAGTTCCAGCCGGGCTTTGCAAGGTTCTGGCCCAGCTGACTGTTGGGCAGGGGCTGTGCGTTCAGGCAGGCATCGGCACAGGCCTGATCCAGCGCCACGGGGTCAAAGGAGGCGAACATGCCGATATCCGGCAGGATGGGGGCATCGTTCTCGCCGTGGCAGTCACAGTTGGGGCTGATATCCTGCACCAGGCTGATGTGGAAGCAGGGGCGGTCTGCACAGACGGCGGCGGCGTACTCTGCCATCTTGCGGTCCAGCTCCTCGTTGGCGCTGCTGTCAATGGAATAGATGGCATCGAAGTTGCAGGCACCGATGCAGCGGCCGCAGCCCTTGCACTTTTCGTAATCAATGACCGCCTTGTTGTTCTCGTTGTAGCGGATGGCATCGGAGCCGCACTCCTTGGCGCAGCGGTGGCAGCCGCGGCAGAGTTCCTCCTGCACGGCAGGCTTACCGGAGGAGTGCTGCTCCATCTTGCCCGCACGGGAACCGCAGCCCATGCCGATGTTCTTGATGGCTCCGCCGAAGCCGGTTGCTTCGTGGCCCTTGAAGTGGGTCAGGCTGATGAAGATGTCGGCATCCATAATGGCGCGGCCGATCTTGGCGGTCTTGCAGTATTCGCCGTTGGGCACGGGCACCTCAAGCTCATCGGTGCCGCGCAGGCCATCGCCAATGATAATCTGGCAGCCAGTGGTCATGGGCCAGAAGCCGTTTTCCTGCGCGCAGCTCAGGTGCTCCAGCGCGTTCTTACGGCTACCCGGGTACAGCGTGTTGCAGTCGGTCAGGAAGGGCTGGCCCCCCTGCTCCTTGCACAGGTCTGCCACCACCTTGGCGTAGTTCGGGCGCAGGAAAGCCAGGTTGCCCAGCTCGCCAAAGTGCATCTTGATGGCCACGAACTTGCCATCCATATCAATGCTCTTGATGCCTGCCGCAATGCACAGGCGGCGCAGCTTTTCGGTCAGGCTGGTGCCCACAGGACACCGGAAGTCGGTGTAATATACAGTCGATGCTTCCATAGGGATCTCCTCCGTTTTTGACAATTTCAGGCGCGGCACTCTCCCGCCGCCGGGTTCTCTCTTTATGGCTCCAGTATAACACAAGGCCGGGGCCGGTGCAATTGCCCCAGGGCGCAAAAAAGCCGCCCGGGAGGGCGGCTGGGGGGTCGGGGGCGATTTACGCAATGGCGGTGATGGCGGCCACGGCCAGGACGATCAGGCCCAGCACGATGCGGTAGAGGCCGAAGAACTTGAAGTTATGGCGCTTGACGTAATCCATCAGGAAGCGGATGGCGGCAAGGCTGACCACAAAGGCGACCACGCAGCCCACAACGAGGACAGCGATCTCGGTGCCGGTCATCGCAGCGCCGGAGAGGACGAACTTGACCACCTTGAGCAGGGACGCGCCCGCCATAACGGGGATGGCGAGGAAGAAGGTGAACTCGGCCACGCAGGCACGGGACAGACCCAGCAGCAGGCCGCCCACAATGGTGGCACCGGAGCGGGAGGTGCCGGGGATGATGGCCAGCATCTGCCACACGCCAACGATGAAGGCTTCGCGGTAGGTGATCTGTTCCAGTCGGGTGACATGCGGGGCGGTGCGGCGGTTCTCCACAAGGATGAAGAGGACACCGTACAGGATCAGCATGGCGGCGACCGTGATGTAATTGTAGAAGCGGTTCTCAAACCAGTCGTCCAGCGGGCTGATGATGAGCACCGGAATGGTGGCGGCCACCACCTTGAACCAGAGCTGCCAGACAGCAGGCTTGGAGCAGACGCGGCCATGGCGCAGGCCGAAGGGCCAGAGCTTATTCCAGAACAGCACCACCACGGCCAGAATGGCACCCAGCTGGATGACCACGCGGAACATGGACATGAATTCCTCGCTGGCGTTGAACTTGACCACCTGCTCCACCAGGATCATGTGGCCGGTGGACGAGATGGGCAGCCACTCGGTAATGCCCTCCACAATGCCCATCAGGATGGCTTTCAGTATTTCAAGAAACATGGGTTCTCCTCCCTGCAAAGCGGCACAGGCGCTCTGCACACATTCAGATTGGGTTCGCTTTTCAGTATATCATATTATACGGCCCTGCGCACGGAAAATCTTCATTTTTTCTGCTTTGTCCCCGGCGGGTTCTCTATTTATCTGCACGCGGAATTATGCTATACTGGATCAGGCGGCTCTGCTGACAGAGCAAGTCTGGCACAGACCCCTGAACAAACCCGAAACAGAGTGAAAACAACGAGGTGACTCCATGAATATTCTGGTGATTGGCTGCGACCAGGTGGGCGCGGCACTGGTGCGGGATCTGGAACGCATCGGCCATGATATTTCCCTGGTCGAAAAGGACCCTGAACAGCTCAAGCGGCTGGACAGCTTTGATGATTATTCCTTTGGCGGCACGGCCCTTGTGGGCGACCCCACCGACCCCGACATCCTCAAGCAGGGCGGTGTGGAGAACTGCGACGCGGTGGCCGCTGTGAGCGAGGACGACTCCGTGAATCTGATGGCTGCACAGATCGCTAAGAACATCTTCCGGCGCGAAAAGGTCATCTGCCGCGTCTCCGACCCGCATTTGCAGGTGCTCTACCACAAGACCTACGAGCTGGACACGATCTGCCCCACCATCCTGACAGAACAGGCAGTGTTCCGTTCGCTGGCGAAATAATGGAAACTGGCTCACCCTCTCAGTCAAAGCCTGACGGCTTTGCCAGCTCCCCCAAAGGGGGAGCCAAGAGCTGGTTCAGGCAAAGTTTCTATATACTTTAAGTATTATGAGGTTTTTATATGAAAGTTTGTATTGCAGGCGGCGGGCGTGTTGGGCGGTATCTGGCCCAGAGCTTGCTGACGAACCACCATTCGGTGGTCATCATTGAACCCATCGAGGCCCAGTGCCGGATGCTGGCAGATTCGCTGGACATCCCCGTGATCTGCGGCGATTCCATCAGCGTGGACACCCTGCGCACCGCCGATGTTGGCAGCTGCAACGCCTTTGTGGCCGTGACCGGCTCGGACGAGGACAACCTCGTGGCCTGCCAGATCGCCAAGCGGGAGTTCGGCGTGGACCGCACCGTGGCCCGGGCCTCCAACCCGAAGAACCGGGAACTGCTGCACACCTTAGGCGTGGACACCGTGGTCTGCGGCACCGACAACCTGAGCCACATTCTGGAGCGGGAGATCGAGACAGACACCATCCGGCAGCTGCTCAGCCTGGGCGGCGGCACAGCCAGCCTGAACGAGATCCTGCTGCCCGAGAACTTCAAGTTTGCGGGCAAGGCCATCATGGATGTGCCCATTCCCGGTGATGCCATTCTGGTCAGCATCACCCGCGACACTGAGTTCATCATCCCCCACGGCAACACCGTTCTGCTGCCTTGGGACCGCATCCTGGTGCTGACGCAGGACGATACCCTGCACCTGCTGACCGATGCCTGGGAGCTAAACAGCAAGTGACGGAGCGGGAGCTGCGCCGCACGGCGCTCATCATCCCGCCCCGGGGCCGGGCCGTGCTCTGCTGCTGGGCCGCCATCCCGGGTCTGTTGGCGGCTCCCTTTGTGTTCTGGCAGAGCCTGCCCGCCGGGGTGGTGTTCTGCCTGCTCTGGGCCGCACTGGTGGCGGTGGTGTACCAGCGCGCCTGCAGCTATGCCGCCGCGCTGGGCGCGGAGACCCTGACGGTGTACTCCGGCATCGTCTTCCCGCTGCGGCGGGCGGTCCGCCGCAGGGCCGTAACAGGGCTGTTCCGGCTGCGCACGCCGCTGCTCCGGCTGGCAGGGGTATCGGTGGTCGTCATCACGGCATCGGGCACGCGGCTTGTTTTACCGGCGGTCCCGGCAGAGCAGGCCGCTGCCCTCACCCATGTCCTTGCGGAGGAGATCCGATGAATGAACGCCGCCTGCACCCCTTTACCGTCCTGCGGTTTCTGCGCAAAACGCTGGTGGTCTATCTGCTGCCGCTGGTTCAGGTGCTGTTTGAGCGGAACTGGACAGCCCTGCACACGGCTCTGCGGCAGGATGCGCTGCTGTTCCTTTTACTCTGCACCGTGAGCTGGGGCATCCTGCGTGTGAGCAGCTGGAGCCTGGACGACACCGGAGCCTTTCATCTGCACTGGCGGCTGGGCATCCGGCTGGATTGTGCCCTGCGGGGCGAGATGCTGGCTGCATTGACCATCGACCGTCCCCTGCTCTACCGGATGGCCGGGGCAAGCCGCCTGACCCTTTACCCGGTGGGCGCGGCGCAAAAGCACACCCTTTCGGTCTGCCTGCCCAAAGCCGATGCCGAGGCGGTGGCAGACCAGTTGATGCCTCTGGTAAAGCCTACTCTGCACCGGCCCGCCGGAGGGGAGCGGGCGGCGCTGGGTTTTCTGGGGGCCAACGGCCTCTCCACGCTGGCCCTGTTTGTGCTGGCCGTGCGCCAGACCCGGGATGTTCCGGACTGGAACCCTGCCGTTTTTGCCCAGATCCAGGTGAGCTTTCTGGCCCGATTCGCGGCGCGGTGGCTCCCTGCAGGCGCGGCGTGGCTGCTGGCGGCTGCTGGCTTTCTGCTGGGGGCCAGCCTGATGCGCAGCTTTGCCCAGACCGTGCACTACACCGTCTGGCACACGGCCGACCAGATCGGCAGCCGGGGCGGCTGGCTGGGGCACTTCGAGTGCCGGGTGCGGACAGGCGAGATCAGCTTTGCCGATGTCCGCATCTCCCCCGCTGCCCGGCTGATGAAGCGCTGGCCGGTCTTTGTAACGGCGGGCGGCTGCTCCCCCGAGCTGCCGCTGTTCGTCTACCGCAGCGGCGAGGAAGCATTGTTCCGGGAGCTGCTGCCGGAGTTCCGGATGCCGCCTGACCTGCTGGCCCGCACCCAGCAGCGCAGTCTCATCTTTTTTGCACCGGCAGGCATTCCCTTTGCCCTCTGCCTGCTGCTGACGCTGGTCTCGGCCACAGTGCTGCCCCAGCTGACCGTGACCCTGCTCATCCCCACGCTCTTCTTTGGGGCACTGCTGGCCGGGGCTGCGGCCGGCTACCGGCGGGAGGGCCTCTGGCTGCGGGAGGGCCGCATGACCCTGCGGCGGCAGCAGGGGCTCTACCTGCACTGCATCTGTGTGTTTCACCCGGATGTCTGCCTGACCGCAGCACAAAGCCCCTGGGCTGCCAGTGTGGGCCGCACCAACCTGACCCTGACCTTTCCCGGCTGGGTAAAACTCAAGGTGAGGAGCGTGCCGCTGCGGGATGCGGAGAAATTTTTCAAATTTATGGAAACGAATTAAACCTCTCAGCCGCCGATCGGCGACAGCTCCCCCAATAAGGGGAGCCCTTGGCATAAAGATAAAGTTATTGTTTTTAGGGGAAGTAAAATTGTTATGATTCATACAGTATTATTTGATTTGGACGGCACTTTGCTGAACACCATCGACGACCTGGCCGATGCAGGCAACTGGGTGTGTGCACAGCATGGGTGGCCGGAGTTTACGGTGGAGCAGTTCAAGCACATGGTGGGCAACGGCATCCCGAAGCTCGTGGAGCGGTTTTCGCCCGCCGATGCCCGCACACCGGAGCAGCTGGCCGCTACGCTGGCGGAATTTACCGCTCGGTACGATGCCCACAAGGAGGACAAGACCGCGCCTTACCCGGGCATTGCTGCCCTCATTGACGCGCTGAACGCCGCAGGCGTGCAGTGCGCGGTGTTCTCCAACAAGGCTGACCCGCTGTGCGGCAAGATCATCGAGCATTATTTCGGGGCAGGTCGGTTTGTTCTGGTGCGGGGCAGCCGCCCGGGCGTGCCCACCAAGCCCGACCCCACCGGTGTTTACAGCCTGATGCAGGACCTGCACGCAGACCCTGCCAGCACCCTGTTTGTGGGCGACAGCGATGTAGATATCCTGACCGGGCACAATGCCGGTCTGCCTGCCATGGGGGCGCTGTGGGGCTTCCGGGGCCGCGCAGAGCTGACTGCCGCCGGAGCCGATGCACTGGCCAGCGTGCCTGAGGATATTTTAGAATACGTTAAAACACATTAAAGGAACGACCCTCTCCGGCGCTGTGAAGCACTGACGGAGAGGGTCGATTTTTATTTGCAGACTGTTCACAGGATGTTTCTTGCATAAACTCCCCTGTTTTCCTATAATATAGTTCCCATTTGATACAATTGAGAAACGGAGGACTTGCCCATGGCAGCTGAAAAGAAAACTTCCCCCAACGTAGAGAGCCGCCTGCGCCACAACATCCTGAAAATGCCCCAGGAGGTGTATGCCGCCAGCGGCATCGTCATCAACGGGCGGCGGCTGAAAAGCTTTGTATTCACCACCGACCTTGCCATCATCCGCAACTGCGACGCGGACGCGGTGTTCGCGGTCTATCCTTTCACGCCCCAGCAGGCCATCAGCGATGCCATCATCAAGGCATCCTACATCCCGGTGTTCTGCGGTGTGGGCGGCGGCACCACCCACGGCGTGCGCACCCTGAACCTTGCCCGCGACGTGGAGAGCCAGGGTGCCATGGGCGTAGTGCTCAATTCCCCCATCTCTGACCTGAACCTGCTGGCGGTCTCGCGGGTGGTGGACATCCCGGTCATCATCACAGTGACAAAAGAGGACACCAACATCCAGAGCCGCATTGATTCCGGGGCATCCATCCTGAATGTGGCCTGCAGCACCGACACGCCCCGGGTGGTGGCAAAGATCCGGGAGCGGTTCCCGGATGTGCCCATCATCGCCAGCGGCGGCAAGACCGGCGAGAGCATTTCCGCCACCATTGCGGCGGGTGCCAACGCCATCACCTACACGCCGCCCTCTCCGGCTGTGCTGTTCAAGGAAATGATGGAGAAATACCGGGAATGATTTACGCAAGACGCTGTAGCTTTTTTCTGTTACAGCGTCTTTTTTACGCCATAGAAGGAGATATTTCAGAAATTTTTGAATTTTTGCGAAATAATTGTTGACAAATCGCGGTCGATTGGATATAATAATAAAGCACTGTTCAAGTGCACAAAATAAATATGGCGGTATAGCTCAGTTGGCTAGAGCATTCGGTTCATACCCGAAGTGTCACCGGTTCAAATCCAGTTACCGCTACCACGTTACAGAGTTTCGCTAAGATAAGGGGGACGGTCGTCCGCAGTAGTGGATGATGGATGTCGGAGGTTTTAGCGAAGCTCTGTGTTTTTGAGGCCCGTTGGTCAAGCGGTTAAGACACGGCCCTTTCACGGCTGTAACATGGGTTCGATTCCCGTACGGGTCACCAAAAAGCTTCTGATTGAAAAATCAGGAGCTTTTTTCTTTTTGTTTTTTCTACACAACAAACCCCCGCCGTCTGCATCACGCGGACGGCGGGGGTTTCAACATTTTATGAGCGCTTTGTGGAAAAACTCAGGCTCAGCCCTTCTTGTGGGTAGGGACCATAACTTCCAGGCCGCCCATGTAGGGCTGCAGCACCTTGGGGATGGTCACGGAGCCATCGGCCTGCAGATGATTCTCCAGGAAGGCGATCAGCATACGCGGAGGAGCCACGCAGGTGTTGTTCAGGGTGTGGGCCAGATAGCTCTTGCCGTCCTTGCCCTTGACGCGGATGTGCAGGCGGCGTGCCTGTGCATCGCCCAGGTTGGAGCAGGAGCAGACCTCAAAGTACTTCTGCTGGCGGGGGCTCCAGGCTTCGATATCGCAGCTCTTGACCTTCAGGTCAGCCAGATCGCCGGAGCAGCAGTTCAGCTGGCGCACGGGGATCTCCATGCTGCGGAACAGCTCCACGGAGTTCTTCCAGAGCTTCTCGTACCAGTCGGCGCTCTCCTCGGGGCGGCAGACCACGATCATCTCCTGCTTCTCGAACTGGTGGATGCGGTAGATGCCGCGCTCCTCAATGCCGTGTGCGCCCTTTTCCTTGCGGAAGCAGGGGCTGTAGGAGGTCAGGGTCAGGGGCAGAGTGGCCTCGTCCAGGGTCTGGTCGATGAAGCGGCCGATCATGGTGTGCTCACTGGTACCGATCAGGTACAGATCCTCGCCCTCGATCTTGTACATCATGGCATCCATTTCGGGGAAGGACATCACGCCCTGCACCACGTTGCCGTGCATCATAAAGGGAGGAATGACATAGGTGAAGCCCTTGTCGATCATAAAGTCGCGGGCATAGGCCAGCACAGCCTCGTGCAGGCGGGCAATGTTGCCCAGCAGGTAGTAGAAGCCATTGCCGGCAACGCGGCCAGCAGCGTCCATATCGATGCCGTCAAAGCTCTCCATGATCTCGGTGTGGTACGGGATGGGGAAATCGGGCACCACAGGCTCACCAAAGCGCTGAGCCTCCACGTTGTAGGTGTCATCGGGGCCGATGGGCACACTGGGGTCGATCATCTGGGGGATGGTGTACATGATCTCCTGGATGCGGTCAGCCAGCTTGGCTTCCTCGGCTTCCAGTTCTGCCATCTTGTCCGCATCGGCCTTGACGGCGGCGTTGTTGGCATCGATCTGTGCCTGCAGCTGGGCCTTCTGGGCCTCGTCGGTGCACTTCTTCAGCTGACCGAACAGGGGGCCGTTGGCCTTGCTCAGCTTGTTGCGGGCAGCCTTCAGGCTCTCAACTTCCTTCAGGCACTCGCGGTACTTTGCGTCCTTCTCGATGACTTCATCCACCAGAGGGAGCTTGGCATCCTGGAACTTCTTCTTGATGTTTTCCTTGACAGCATCCGGGTTGTCACGGACAAATTTGATATCAAGCATGATTTACTCTCCTTACTCTATTTCGGTTCGCATGGGGCGGGTAAGCCCTTTCCCATGCCGTTCAAAGGCGGCGTGCCGCCTTGGATCGCTATGTTTTTCTTCTCGGGCAGAGGCTTGCCTTCGTACAACCCTCTCAGTCGGGCTGGCGGCGTATACGAAAAGCTTCCATCGGCTGCCAAGGCCTCTCCTACCAGGCAACAACAATGACGGAGAGGTTTAATCCTCAACCTGATATTGCCCTAATAAGTTGGCAAAAGCCTTCAGCTGCTCATCCGAGTAGAAGTGGACGGTCAGCTTGCCCTTGCCGTCGTGGTAGGCCACATTGACCTCACTGCCCAGCGCCTGCTTCAGGCTCTCCTCCACCTCCACAGGCAGGGTGCCGCGCGGGGCGGGCTCCACAGGCTCTTTTGGGGGCTTGGCCAGCTTCTTGCACAGGGTCTCTGCCTGCCGGACATTCAGCTCATGGTCGGCAATGATCTGTGCCGCCTGCTCCTGCAGCTCCGGAGTGGGCAGACCCAGCACCACCTTTGCGTGGCCGGTGGTGAGAAAACCGCTTTTCAGCAGCTCCAGCACCGTTTCGGGCAGGTTGAGCAGACGCAGGCTGTTGGCCAGTGCGCTGCGGCTCTTGCCCAGCTTGCGGGCAGCCTGCTCCTGGGTCAGGTCACAGCGGGTCATCAGTTCCCGGATGCCCAGTGCTTCTTCCACCGGGTCCAGATCCTCGCGCTGAAGGTTTTCCACCAGCGCCAACTCCATGGCCTGCTCATCCGTGACATCCTTCACGACGACGGGTGCCTCGGTCAGGCCCGCCATCCGGCAGGCACGCCAGCGGCGCTCACCGGCCACGATGAGATAGCGGTCTACCCCGTGGGGCCGCACCGCAATGGGCTGCAGCAAACCGTGCTCTGAGATGCTGGCCGCCAGCTCTGCCAGCGTTTCCTCATCAAAGGTCTTGCGGGGCTGAGCCGGGTCCGGCTCGATCTCCCGCAGGGGCAGCGTCTCGATCCGGTTATCGGACTCAAAGCTGGGGGCTGTGTCCTCAAACAGACTTTCCAGGCCCCGGCCCAGTCCTCCTCTTTTTTTTGCCATAGGTTACGCTTCCCCCTGCTTCACTTGTTCCAGTGCGCTTTTCTGCCCGGCGGGGGCACTGTTCCCTTTTGTGCGGCGGCGTGCCGGCTCATGCGGGCGGTTGTTCTTTACGAATTCAATGGCGAGATCCATATAGGCCTCGCTGCCCTTGCCCTTGGGCTCATAGAAATTGATGGGCTGGCCGTAGCTGGGCGCTTCCGAAATACGGATGGTGCGCGGGATAGTGGTCTTGTAGACCTTGGAGCCAAAATACTTTTTGACCTGATCCACCACCTGTAGCGTCAGATTGAACCGCCCGGAGAACATGGTGAACACCACACCCTCGATGTCCAGATAGGGGTTGTACTTCTTGCGGATGGTCTTGAGGGTACTGATGAGCTCCGACAGGCCCTCCAGTGCGTAATACTCACACTGGATGGGGATAAGCACGCTGTCGCAGGCGCACAGACCGTTCAGGGTGAGCAGATCCAGGCTGGGCGGGCAGTCCACAAAGATGAAGTCGTAGTCCTTCTGCACCGAGGCCAGCGCCTTGCGCAGGCGGCTTTCGCGGCCCGGCAGGTCGATCATTTCCAGACCCGCACCCGCGAGCCGGGTGTTGGAACCGATGACATCGGTGCGGAACTCGGTCTTGCGGATGGCATCCTTTGCCTCCGCCTCACCGATCAGCAGCTCATAAGTACCCACATCGACACTCCGCTTGGGAATGCCGTAACCGGTGGTGGTATTGCCCTGCGGGTCCAGATCGACGATGAGCGTCTTTTTGCCCAGAGCCGCAACGCAGGACGAAAGGTTCACGGCCGTGGTGGTCTTGCCCACGCCGCCTTTTTGGTTTGCAATTGCAACGATTTTAGCCACGCTCTTTGTTTCCTCCCGGGAAAATTATTTGTTCCACGTGGAACATTCGAGGCCGGGCCCCGCTGTTTTCCCGCCAGCAAAGCCCCTTTAAAGACTAGTATAGCACATCAGCGCGGCTTTTTGAACCTGTTTCCTGATTATTTTGCGTAAAAACCCTGTGGAATTGCATTTTTTGTGAAAATTGCGATGCGTTTTATCTTTGCGCGGCTGCGGTTGGGATGCGCACCGTGTATTCGATATAGCCGTCCCGCTCTTCCCTGTGGGCCGTGGCAGGCACACCGTTGTCCGTCATCAGCCGAATGGCATGGTCGATGGTGTTGACAAAGATGCGCACATCCTTGACCATGGAGATGCGGTGCCTGCCCGGTGCGGCGGCATTGAGCAGCTGTTCAATGTACAGGTCGGTCTGCCGGGCATTCATCCGCCGCTTGGCAATGGTGATAAGAGCTTCGCTCCGCCGGTTCTCGGGCAGGCGCAGGACAGCCCGGGCGTGGCGCTCGGTCAGGCCATTGTCCAGCACGAACTTTCTTTGGTCCGCCGTCAGCTGCAGCAGCCGCAGCTTGTTGGCAAGGGTGGGCTGTGCCATGCCCAGCCGCTTGGCCGCCTCTGCCTGGGTGCAGTCCCAAAGGGCGATCACATCCCGCAGCCCTTGTGCCTGCTCAAAGGGGTTCAGGTCTTCCCGCTGGATGTTTTCCAGCAGACCCAGCGCCGCAGTCCGCTGGTCGCCGCAGTCACAGAGGATGGCCGGAATGGTCTCCATCCTGGCCAGCTTGCAGGCGCGGAGCCGCCGCTCCCCTGCCACCAGCTCGTAACCGCCCTCGATCTTCCGCACCGAGATGGGCTGCAGCAGGCCGTTTTCCCGGATGCTCTGGGCCAGCCCCGCCAGCTCCTTTTCATCAAAAACAGTCCGAGCCTGAAACGGCGAGGGACGGATGCTTTCCACAGGCAGGGTGTAGATCTTTCCGGCAGATTTCTTCCATTCAAACATGATTCTTTCCCCTTTCGCTGAAATGTGACACAGTTTTCCACCGTTTCCCGGGAAACAGTGGAAAACTCACTCATTGCAGTTCCAGTGTACCAGAAATCAAAAAGCCCTGCCAGAAGAATCGTTCGGCAGGGCTTGGCATTTATCTTGCGGTTTTGCGTTATTTCAGCGGAGACTTTGCGATCTTTCCACCGTTTCTGGGGTAGGCTGTCGGAGTTTGCGAAATCTTTTTGCAGAGGATGATGGTGCGGGTATCACCGCCCGGCAGATGCAGGGTGCGAGTTTCCTTGTACTCTCCACCCAGCTTCCGGATGGCACCGCGGGCAGCGGCCAGTTCCTCCTCGCCGGAAGCGCCCTTCATGGCAAGGAAGCTGCCACCCACCTTGACCAGCGGTAAGCAGTACTCGGCCAGCATGGGCAGAGCCGCCACCGCACGGGCAGAGGCCAGATCAAACTGCTCCCGCCATGCCTTGCGGGCGGCTTCCTCGGCGCGCTCCTTGGCAAACTCCACCCCGGTCAGGCCCAGCTGAGCGCAGGCATACTTCAAGAACTCCACCCGCTTGCCGGTGGGCTCCATCAGGGTCAGCTCCAACTCGGGCTTGTAGATTTTTGTCACGATGCCCGGAAATCCGGCACCGGCACCCACGTCCACCATCTTTCCTGCCACCTCGGGCTGGCTGGCAAACAGCAGGCTGTCGAGGAAGTGCTTGTCCTCAATGCCCTCCGGGTCGGTGATGGCGGTCAGATTGACCTTCTGGTTGTAGTCCACCAGGATCTGCGCAAAGGCATCCAGCTGGTCCAGCTGTTCCCCGGTCAGCGCAATGTTCCACATGGAACATTTTTGTTCTAATCTGTTCTTGTCGATCATTTATCTGTCCCTTTTCGTGTGAGGCAATTCTTTTGTCTTTTTATCAATGGCTCCCTTATCAGGGGAGCTGTCTCCGCAGGCGACTGAGAGGTTGTACAGAGGTTCCGCCCTCCTTCGTCCAGCCTCTCCGTCAGTGCATCAGGTTTTCTCTCTGACTGTTAAAGCAATGCTCAACTGCGCCACATCGGAGGGCGAAACGCCGGGGATGCGGCCCGCCTGCCCCAGATTCTTCGGGCGGATGCGGGTCAGCTTCTCACGGGCCTCCAGCGTCAGGCCGGTCAGGTCAGCATACTCAAAATCTGCGGGGATCAGGGTCTTTTCGTGGCGGGCCACGTCACGGATCATCCGATCCTGCCTTGCAATGTAGCCTGCGTACTTGATCTCGGTCTCCAGCCGCTCGGCCAGCATGGGGGTGATGCCCTCGCCCCAGCCGATCACTCCCGCCAACAGCGGATAGCTGATCTCGGGGCGGCGGAGCAGCTCCTCGGCAATGCCGCCCTCCGCGGCAGGGGTCAGCCCGGCTGCTTCCATGGCAGCGCGCAGGTCAGCGGTGCGCAGATGGGTCTCGTGCAGGCGGCGGCGCTCCGCTTCCAGAATGCTCTGGGTGTGCTGGTATTTTGCCCAGCGGTCATCCTGCACCAGACCGTACTCCCGGCCAATGGGGGTCAGCCGCTGATCGGCGTTGTCCTGCCGCAGGGTCAGGCGGTACTCGCTCCGGCTGGTCATCATGCGGTAGGGGTCCATGACACCCTTTGTGACAAGGTCATCCACCAGGGTGCCCAGATAGCTGGTCTGGCGTTCCAGGATCAGCTGGCTCTCCCCTTTTGCACTGCGGGCGGCGTTCAAACCGGCCAGCAGACCCTGCGCGGCAGCTTCCTCGTAGCCGGAGGTGCCGTTGAACTGGCCCGCGCCATACAGGCCCCGCACCACCTTGCTCTCCAGCGTGGCTTCCAGACTGGTCGGGTCTACGCAGTCATACTCGATGGCGTAGGCCGGGCGCATGATCTCAATGTGTTCAAACCCCTGAATGCTCCGGTAAAAGGCGTTCTGCACATCCTCGGGCAGGCTGCTGGACGCACCCTGCAGATACATCTCCTCTGTGTTCTCGCCGCAGGGCTCCACAAAGATGGGGTGCCGGTCCTTGCCCGCAAAGCGCACCACCTTATCCTCAATGGAGGGGCAGTACCGGGGGCCAACCCCCTCGATCATGCCGCCATAGAGCGGGCTGCGCTGGATGTTGTCCAGAATGATCCTGTGGGTCTCGGGATTGGTGTAGGCGATCCAGCATTCGACCTTGTTGTGCATGGGTGCACCCGTCAGAAAGCTGAAGGGCTGCAGCTCGCTGTCCGGGTCGCCGGGCTGGCATTCCAGCTTGGAGAAGTCGATGCTTCTCCGGTGGACGCGGGCAGGCGTACCGGTCTTGAACCGCCGCAAAGGCAGACCGGCGGCTTTCAGGCTTTCGGTCAGGGCATTGGCGGCGTGCATCCCGTCAGGGCCGGAAGCATACCACGCATCACCGACAAAAATTTTGCCGCCCAGATTGGTGCCCGTGGCAATGACCACACACT